>Ga0116231_10001621_pt1 | contig 46444 bp, 38 predicted proteins | sample S1TSphgellanicum_2_FD_89695 | JGI IMG/M metagenome (GOLD analysis project Ga0116231, IMG submission 89695) | Host-associated microbial communities from peat moss isolated from Minnesota, USA - S1T2_Fd - Sphagnum magellanicum MG | ecosystem: Host-associated > Plants > Peat moss > Unclassified... | reverse complement strand
CGTCAACGCACACGCACCACGACCAGGGGGAAGAGTGGGACGAGGGGACAAACGGGGTGTAGTGTGTTTTTTTTTTTTTTTACTCGACCACTTCAAGAAAAAAAAAGAATGGGAGAAAGAGAAAAGTTTTGAAACCTGTTTTCTATTGTCCCGGCTTTGCTGGTTGTAAGAATGTAACACGCAAGCTCCCTCCAATACTAATGCAAGCTCCCGCGGGTAGTAGCAACACCAACACCCTCCGGTAACAGTAGCATTAACCTTAGCAACAACAACAATAACTCAAGAACTTACAAGCAAAAGAAATATGTGGCTTTCAACATCAAGCATAGAAAATGGAATTTTTCTAGAATTGAATTGTAAAGAAAGAAGGAAATGAAATGTATGTAGACGGTGGTCATGCAATGGCCATCGTGAGCATCTAGAAATCCTAGCTTATTATGGAGGAAACTCCTGACAAAGGAATTCTAGAAAAACTAAAAGGAGAAAGAAAGGGTTGGGCCTTTTATATCGTCGCCAACAAACTGAAACCCTAAGTACCTAATAGTGTACAATCACCTAAACCATGCATTAACCCTAAAAGCGCACATGGGCATGCCCGTAACTGGCCATCATGTATGAGGCCATGTACGGGCATGACAAAACAAATTTTTTTTACATTAATTAAATAGAGTTATTTGAAATAGATGGAGAAACTGGAAGTGTGGAAACAAGCAGGAAACATAGAATAGGCTTAGCCCCTGGGCTAGTAAGGTGGGGTTAGTCACATTGTTGGCCATTGACTGGAAGGAACCAGACCGTGATGCATTAATAAAATTATTGATCAATATTTTTGTGATCAAAGGATGTGAAATGTATTTTGGCAAGAGGAATATAGTGTATGTCATTAGTAAGTAATTAATAGCTAATGCTTTTGGTGTCTATCAGAATGGTTATGTTGAGGATCTTAAAGGATAGGTGACCAAAGCCTTAGCGGAATAGTTGTTGTACAAACATAATATCGAACCCCCTTACATCAATGTAGACTAGTGGAATGTTAAGAATTGTAAACTACCAATTAGTGTTAGATATTTTATTATTATATATGTGATTTATCAAAGGGAAAAGGTAAATTACATGAGTAATGAAAATGCAATAATATTCATGAAGGTAGAGGATGGGATTGATGTAGATTGAACACAAATCAGATTCAATCATCTATGCAGTGAGTTAGATAGATGGACCAAAATTTGGGAGAAAATGCAGACAAGAGGAAAACAAGATGACAAAAAAGAAATTTGCCATTTAACGTTGGTTCTAGAGAGATTATTCAAGTATATGTTTCAGGAGGATTTTGAAGTTACATCAAAAAAGACAACAGACATTCAAAAGAAATCCAAGAGGTCTAAGGAGGAGTTACAATAGGTTTTGGATATAGAAAGGGAGCAATAAGGGGTTGACCTCCAAAATATTTGAAGAAAAAGAATAACACATTTGAAGCAAGGGAAGGATTAGAACAATGAAGAAAGCTGAGAAAGGATGTTAAGCCTCAAAAAATATAATGCGTGGAAGTACCAGACCACTAGGGGTTATAGTTCCAAGAGTAGTTATCAAACATGTTCCTACCAAACCACAAAGACATCAAAGCTCAAAACATGAGCAAGAAAAGAAGCAGCAATCATAATAGATCAAATCATAAAGGAGCAAATTACCTCAAGTAACAACAACATTGCAAAAACAAAATGAAAAAATGCAGTATGATATTGTGGACGATTATGTGATAGTCATGCTCAAATGGCAATCCACGAAGAGATTTCAATGGAGGAACAACTCCCACAACCACAAATGGAACAACAATAGTCACATTCATTTGAGGAACAACAAATGGAGATACTAAGGCCAACAATGCATGGTTTTTGGGAATGTCATCAAAAGATACATCTAAGGAGGAGACAGCACATAATTTGACACCAAAATATGTAAAGGAGTTGGCAAAAAAAGTATTGGGCATTAATAAAACCACTAAAATGTTTCAAGCAATGGCAATCGTGGGTGTGAAAATGGGTAATCTAGGTTTGGAAGTCAAATCACTTAAAACCAGATTATCTATAATGGTAGAAAAGAAATAAAGATTGTTAAAACAAATAAAAAAGGAGTAGTAAGGATATGAGGATTACAAACAATGTATGCAAATTTGGAACAAATAGAAGGAGATGGAGGAGAAAACCAATGTGAAGATGTTGTAGCTAACCACAAAAAATAAGGAAATGAAAATGAAGTTGATGGAATTTCCATAATTAAAGAAGGAATGCATGGAGTTAAGGCAAAAGGAAGAAGCATGGACTTGGGTGTAAGCAAGATAAAATGAACAAATTAACTACCTTGTCAAAACTAGAATAAGTAGATTTAAAATAACAATAAAACCCATTATAAAATTGTGGAACATTGAATGTTTTCATTTCAATGATTACACATGATATATGTTTACCTCAATGTGCATTGATTTTCATATTTCAAATTATAAAAGTAGCTTTGAAATAGGTTTTTTTTATGATTCATTAAAACATATATTGATCTTCATTTCCTAAATTACATATCAATTTCATTAATTTTTAAAACCAAAAAGTAGGTTTGAACACATATTTTTCAATCAATTTCAAATGTATTTTTAATCTATTTTTAAAATTCATTTTCTTTTAAATTTTTTAGAATTATATTCTTATAAACTTAATGGAGCCAACTAATGTTACTTGACACAAATTTTCACCTAATTTGATGTTATTTTATGGTAGTTATATGAAAGGCACAAGGTTAAAATGGAGGTTTGTCTACTTTTTTGGTATACTTTATTTTACTTTGACCCACTTAAGCAAACCATGCATATCATAAATCATTAATAGAATGTAAGCATAAGGTTGAAGGCTTGGAAATAGAGAAGCAATTGTGGCTATAGGAATAGGAAAGAAAAAAACAAACAATTAACAAGATGATGATACAAATTCTCCAAATGAACAACATGGTTGCAATAGAGGAGTTCAATAAGTAGAATGTAAAGAAAGCCAAGGAGCCAGCAGTTATGGAGGTAAATGAATTAAAGTAGGAGATGCACAAAACTAGGTCAAAATTGGATGATTTAATGGAAAGGGGTAAGGATTTGGATGCAACATATGTTAAAAACAAATTGGAGGAATATGATGACTTGGTACAATATTATTCAATACTGCATACCAAACAATATATGGATTATGCCAATGCTAAGCTTGATGAATGGTGGGAGTTGGTAGAAGTTTAGTTCCAAGAAAAGATGTAAAAAAATTTGGCTACACATAAAAGGGATGAGGTTGCCTATAGAAGACATTTATTTGCCTTCAAAAAAACCTTTCCAGATTTCATTTATTATAGTCTAGATATTACATGACCATCTAATCTAGTGCAAGAGGTGGAGGAAGTTAAGTATAATGGAGTAGTTAAAAACATACAACAAGAAGAACCACATAAGTTAAGGGGAGGAGGATAAGATATTCTAATTAAGATATTTAAGGAGCAAGCATAAATAGTTTCATAGTTGGAAACAATTGTCATAACTAATGATATTAGCACATAAAAGGAACCAATTGAAGCTGGGGAGCAAGGAGTGGAGCATACACAATAACAAATTCAAAAATGTATAATAACACCACTACTTGATAATTCAATTTTTCAAATGTGTAAAAGCTAAAGGCCATACAAAATCACAAATTGAAATGCAAATAATAATACCAACAATTCAAGAGGAACATACCAAGCCACAAACAATTGACGTAGTGGCCTAAATAACAAGATTTTTTTTACTAAAGCAAAGATTTTGAAAATGGAATCTAGAGTGGAGGGGGATGATGTTACTCGGTGTATGGTAATGATTAACCAATATATAATAGATTAAGAAAAAGGTAGTGAAGGAGTTATATAAAATTAAGACTATTGAACATTTTAATTTTGAATTCCTTTTGGAGGGAATTGATCTAGGTTGAGATTCTGAAAATTGTTGGAGTTTAGGATTGTTATTTTTTACACATAGAACTAGGTGAAAAGATTTGTTAGAGTTAGATAAAAACACACATTTCAATTTCAAAGTTTTTTGGTATTACAAAAAACCATAGATTTTTCATGTTTTTAGTTTTAATTTTTATCTTCCAAAACTATAGATTATTGATATGTTCAAGTGTGAGTAAAGATAGAAATGTAGATTTGATTTTTATTTTGTATATGTTATGTTTTTTATTTCAGATAAATCTAATTATATTCTAACCACAAATTTGTTTAAGTAAGAAAATAAAATTAAGTAGAAAAAATAATGGTTGTAAGGAGAGAATTGTGTAAAAATAATCCATTAGAATTGTTTGCATAACAAAATCACATATTTTAAGTGTTGAAATGGGAAATTGAATGGAATTTTATATTGTTTTTAAGTAGGCAATGAACATTTCTAAAATGGAATTTACACCTACCACACATCTTTAAGCCATAAAAGTCCATGGTCATGTTCATTCCCATGATTTCGAAATTCAGTGATCAAATAAAAATCGAAAATATGCCCCAAAAAGGATTTTTTTGGTCATAAGTTTATGGGAAAAATTTTTTTTATAACCATAATATCTTACACATGTCATAGCATCGTTATGTATTAATTCTACTATATGAAAAGATTGTAAGTTTTTTAATTTTATTTGAGAAATTTAATTTTGAAGAATGTAATGCATGCAAAGCTTTAATGGGAGGATCCCATAATCTTTCAACAAATGTAAAAGCAACAAAGAAATGTTGGAGGACCAAGTTGCTTGATCATTACAAATAAATTCATTCGTAATTTTTCAAAATAATAAGATGAATTACATAAGCCTTGTAAATCACGATAACCTAGGTATGATTTGAAAATATTATCTAAGTTTGTTTTATCTCATACTTGTGAAGCTTTTAAAGTTCTACCACATAATTTTCCTTCTCGTATTTGCACCCAATTTGAACCTATGCATTTTTGTATGGAAACTTTAACAACTTAAAAAAAAAGGCTAGAAATATAAATTGAAAAATCCCCAAATTTGTGAAGTAATTCTCGAGTTATTTGTTGATATGAAAAACCTTTTGAAAACTATCAAGGTTAGCCATAAAACAATGTTGAAAAATTTAGTTCCTCTGAATGTTTATTTTAAAATCAACTTAAAGGATGCAAATGTTGACTTTGGGTAATATAATATATAATATTTTCATTATCCATTATTTTTTAAGCTTCCAAAAAGTTATGTATTATCGAATCTGTTGGTGTACAATGTAATTTTTCATTATCAAAATTAGGGTTATTAGATGTTGCATCACTAAAATAAAGAATTTGGTATTTTAAATCCATATGTAAAATTAAAAAACTTGCCCATTGATGATGAATGGTAATATTCAAATTGGTATAATGGTGTTTTAATTAAATTTTGTAAAGCAATCAACACCATATTTAAACGAACATTTCCTAACATATAAAATGATTTGTATTCAACACATCTATTGTTGCATCATCATGTGGTAAATATGGTAATATTGATTAAGTTTTATCACTATAAGAAAAAGGGGTATTTTGCAATTGGCCTTGTAACTCAATTTTTTAATTGCACCAAACACTTGCAATTCATTATATTTATACACTATGAGTGTTAACGGACAAGTTGCATGAGTTGCAATCATATATACGGTGAGTTGTAGAATTGTAACTAACTGTATATATGATGTAACTCACTGTAATTCAATTATAACTCTATCAAAACAACTCATTTTCAACTACTATGCAACTATATTATACTTGCATTCATGATGTCATGCTAACATCATTAATTGTCATCCATATATTAAATTTTAACACGTGGCATTATGAAGATTTTTGGACATACATTTTTTATTTTTTCGAAATATTGATCTCCATTGTCCATTTTGATTGTTAATGAGGGCTCAAGATTGTGACATGTGGCACAATAACAATTTTCCACATGGCATATTTTTTGTACATTGGAAAAAATAAAAATTTAAAAATATATTTTTGTAGCCCATACATAACCATAAGTAGGTAGGTTGGTAGGTTTTAAGACTTACATACCTATGTATTTATTTAAGACCTATCTACCTAACTACCTACCCACATAGGTAGGTAAAAAATTACAATCTACTTACTTACTTAAGTAGGTAAGTAGGTAGGAAAGCACAAAACTAAGTGAACTATAAAATAATCATGAAACTTTATCTTTTTATTTTATGTTTTGCCTTTAAGTTAAACTTTTTTGAGCTCATCCCAAAATGGCACATGTATTTTAATGTGAGAACATAAGAGAACATGTCTTTTTTATTTAGTGTGTAACATGGGATTTGAAAACAAAACATATGGGTTAAATCTTTTAATTGTTCTTTTGTTGCAAATTGAGTTACAATTGAGTTGCAACTATAGGATAAATTGATTGATGATCGAACATTTAAGCACTCAAGGTAGGCCAAATCCAAGGGGAAGGTTCCATTGTTTTTGGTGTCCCAACAAAACTTGAATCCCTCCTATCAACACATATGAAGTACTAAATATTGTAAAAAACAAAATAAAATTGAAAAAGTTACAGCCTCCCAAACTAGAGGGGGTCAAAAACTCAAAAAAAACAAACCACTAAACATTATAAAGGCCAATTCCCAAACACCCAAAAAAATCCTTATATGTTGCTTTGTTGCTATCAAAATTGAAGATGATTAGTAAAACTTCAAATGGCATTCCTATAGCAATTTAAAGTGTTTTAAATTAATGAGAAATAAGAAATATATGAAGTTTGAAAGGAGGAGGGTCCAAAGAGATAAATAAATTTTTAAAACACATTTTGTAAGTTGGAATTTTTTTTTTCTTGTTATTTTTTCATTACACATTTTCCTTTGCATTTGAAAGCTGATTTCTAGAGCTTGAGGTAACAATTCCATAACATTTTAAATAATTCAAAACAAATCACATATGATGAAGATAAAAATAATTGTTTGGTCATAGGCATGTGATCAATGATGGGTCGATTCACCCTAAAAAGATTTTTTCACATGTTTTGTGCTTGTTTTTCATTATGTAAGTTATACAATTAGATTAATGATTATATGATAATTAAATATATGAATTAATTATTCAATATTTAGTTATTTGAAATAATGATTTGAATTTTAAAAAATTTCAAATAATTAATTATCAGATGATTAATCATTTAAATTCATACAATTAGTGACTTATCATTTGAAAATTATATATATATAAATGAATTAATTATATGAATCAAACTTATTTATAATTTGTAATAAGTAATAAATTATTGAACAATAAATCATTATTAAATATTAAATATGAATTTGGTAAAATACATCAAAGTATATATAGGCATTTCCATATTTACATAAAGTTGAATTTTCAATATAATATACATCGGTGCAAACAAGGTATTTTGTACATACTTGTTACCTTGTTTTCTACTTGAAAACACTCAAAAAATATTTTAAAGAACTTTTAACCTTCCTCTAACATTTCAACACAAATGAAATTTTTATTTTTTTTCATGGGCATCTCTATCCTCCTAATTTCTCAGAGCAATTTGTGTCATATCATTTGAATTTGAAAAAAATACTCCAAAAGTATTCCCAACAATTTTGTCATTTTTCAGGGGTTAAGGATGATTTTAGTTATAACTAAAAACTTTATTAACCAAAAAAATTATATTGGAATGTTCACCACATCAATATTGAAGTGCATTAAAAAAATCAAATATTTCCAAAAAAAATCACCTACTTTCAAGTACTTGAACTTTAGTTTTCAAGTTGCCCACAAATTTTAGGTCCAATTCAAATACTTTCAAGTAGTATAAAAAAACATGATTTTAACAATTTGGCTTTTGAAGTTCATGCAAACAAAAGTCAAAAAACAATGTGCCCTAAAATAATAATATTATCCTCATAAAATCATTTACTTGTTAGTCCTTTTAATAGAGATCTCAATATTTTGTTACTTACACTACATTTTGTGTATATTTTAACATGCCTTCATCCACCCATTACTTTTAATTTCACATCTAAATTAAATATATGTATCCAAATAATAAATTAGTTAATGAATTTAGATAATTAATGAATTGGTAATATTGACGATTTAATAATTTTCTTAAATCATTGATTTAATTCATTATAAAATATCCCCAACTTTGACAAATATTTATCCAATTAATATTTAATAATTAATTATTATGTTAGTTAATTATAAATTAATTATATGAATTACACTTATTTATTCATATTACTAGTCAAATTATTGGAACAATAATTTTTTATAAAACATTACATATGAATATGTATTCTTATTAACTTATAAATAGATATATTACAATCGTAACGTATTTTAATAGTAATATTTTAATAGTGGCGCATTAATGGTCGTACTAATTGTATCAACATGAATCATAGTCAAAATTTAGTTGCAAATGTATCCCATAATGGGTGGTGGAAATGTGGACATGTGGCATGATTACATATATATACATTGTATACTAATTGCAACATAGTTGTTGCTTTAATGCCACATTTACAATAGTTCTAAAATAATTGCCAAATGTAATTATTTAAAAAGTCAAACATGGTTGACTACATATACATGTAAGATGTGTATAAATTACCATATAGAAGACCCATTTTCAACTCATTTGCAACTATAATATAACTAATTGATTTTTTGATGTGGCAATTTATTCATTAATACACTATATTTCTAGGGGGATAGTTGCATAATAGTTGTATATGAATTTTTTTTCAGTTTAGTTGCAAGGTAGTGTGGTTTCAACGAATGTGATTTCTCATAGTCCATTCATGTTTGCAAGGACATTAATAACACTACCATGCATCTTATGTTGCCGTACCCATACAATTTATGAATTTGAACAAAAATAAGACATGGTGAAATAAATTGTTCTTTTAATTGTGTTAATTTTTGGATTGATGGAATGATTTTGTTTATGGAAATTCTATTCGGTACTTGATATAAAGGAGGTTTATTTTCATTGATATTAAATAAACAACTTGCATATATGTATGATGTGGAGCTAGGTTCTATTTGAATTTGAAAATATGGAAAAAATTGTTTGAAAAACATTTACATTGTTTTTTTAAAAATAACCTTTCATAACTAAAACATGGAATTATGAGAACATGTTGAATTTTATTATTATAAATCTCAATGTATATTTTTTTTTTTCCATTTTCCATTATATTAACATTATGTTTTATTTTATCTAATTGAACCTCATTTTCCACAAAAGTCCATTGTCTAGGAATTGGTTATTTATTTCTTTTAAAGTGCAAACACTACATGATGATTAAACTTTATCATTTATGGAAAATTCTTTTTTTTTAAAATATATGTATTTCATATGATTCATAATTTGTGATTTTGTTCTTTTAAAATTAAAACATGTTAATAAAATTTGGGGTTTTTTCAAAATAAGTATGATTTGGACAAACATTTAATAGTTCAAAAATATTACTATTATAAAATCCATAATCAAAATATTCTCTTTTTCTTTTATGTGTTATATTAAAATCAACAATTAAATCTTGGAAATGTTCCATTTGAACTTTAGGTATTTTTTGAACTTTGGTTTTAGACATAAGATGGATGGATTAGACAAAATATTATAATTAATAAGAAAATATGTATTGTTTCTCATTTTTGTTGTAAATATTGAATATGATTATTAATTTATTTTTTAGTAATATTTGTATTGCAAGAACTTTTGAATAAGGAAACAACAAATTACAATTGTGAATCCCAATTATTTTCCAAAATTTCCATTACTATAAAATTAATTTTTCATTCCAATAGTAACACATGGTTGGTTATGAGAATTGAATTTGAGGTTTTTGCACCATTAACTCCAAAAAAAGAAGGAAAATCATCCAAATCTATATGAACTTTGGGATCACTTGCCTGAAAAATAAACGAAGACCAAGATAGACCATTAACATATTCAATTGGTTTAAAATGTTAAAAGTTGTAAATTATACGTGAGGGGATAGATTGAAAATCCATTCCATATCGAAACATAATGTGTTTTGATATTTTATTCCATATGTAAATTAACCTTTGTAAATATTCATCTATCCAAAATATTCCAGTGAAATCTCCCCCCCAAACCTCCCATCATAGCACATAATATCATTTTTGTCACATATTAATGTTCATTTGTCACCGTACCTTGATGCAAATTAAACAAAAAACTAAAATTTAATTTTCAAATATGACATTGTTGGGTTATTTCTGTATTCACTAATAAACATTCATTTAAATGTGCCATGTTAATTTGCTTCAATTGAAGAGTTTATAAATTATTATCCAATAAATAAGATATATAATAATAAATATAGTTACATGTTTCATATTTGTACATTGAAACCAAACGGAGACCATATGAATGTAAGAATGTGAATCACTTGTCCAAATGGTGAATCGACAAGATTTGATGAAGTTGTTTTCCATTATTATGAACTTCAATTTAATCCAAATATATAAATAATAATAATTACATTCTTAACACATACACATTCAAAATGATAAGTAATCAATGATTCACTAAAACATTATTTACATTGAATTATTTTTTAAAAACTATTTGGATTGAAATTTGATTTATTACTAAAAAAATTCAAATATTTATTATATATAATTTAATTTATTGAAAAATAATTGTATTAAGAACTTGATTTTATTGAAAAAATACTTAGATTCAAATTTTGATTGGATGAAAAACTATTTGTATTAAAAAATTACCTGGATTCAAAAATTGATTACATGGAAAAAATTCTTGTACTAAAAAATTTCTTGGATTCAAAAATTACTTCTATTTAAAAACTATATTGATTCAATCAAGTGGTTTATCAATTGTAAATAAAATAAAATCCCTTGGGTAAGACACAATTGGGTGGTCACCTGATTGTAAAAAAAATAAACAATGAAAAAATGGTTTTTTGCCCTTGGGAAAGACATAATTGATGGTCGCCCAATTTTTTTTTAAAACAAGGTTTTTTGTTCCCTATAGACACAACTAGGTGGGCATTCAATTAAGCCCTAAGGATTCAACTAGATGGCCACCTTAGCCCCCCAAAAAAATTCCGTAAGGACATAATTGGGTGTCCATTTGATTAATAATACAATATAATAATTATATTATATTTCAATTACTGTAAATACTATTTAATTATCTTAACACTTTTCATTATTTTTTAGTATAAATGACCTATAGATGAACATTTGGCACCATTGAATTTTTTCTTTGAATTTGAAAAAAAAAATTCAAAATGTCTTTGAAAAAAATTCGAAAACAAAAATTACATTTCTTAATGCAAGTCTTACAATTGATAATTTGTTGTGCAACTTGAGAATATGAGTTTGAGTAGCCTCATCAACCTTTGTGAGAATTGTGTATTATTATGTTCTCAAGTATCAATCTCCTTTGGATGTTGTTGCCATAATTTTGATCAAGACCATAACACATTGACCTCATTATATGCTTCAAGAAGTTATTCATATTTTATTCATAAATTATTATTAAGAATAAAAACATTTTAGTTAAATTCACATTTTCCATTGCAATCAATGATTGTTTTTCACCTTTGCTATTCCTTCCTCCCCTTACACCAACAATGATGACAACAATAGTAACAAAGCTCCAACTTTGAAGATAACTTTGAATTCTCTAATGGAATCCATGTGGAAAAACATGGGAACCAACTTTAATTCAAAAACAATGATTGGTGATATAATGGCCTTGATTCAACTGTAGTGACAACATGCATGCCACCTTTTTCAATCCCCTTTTGGACTTTGGCTCGATGCCAAAATTTTCGACCTTCACAAACATGTTTTTTTACAAATACTACTCATGCGTATCTATATGAAGTGATTTGACTTTGAGAATATTGTGGTTAGAACTGCCGTATCCAACAAATCAAAATGCAAATATGTATAGCCTAAATTTTCCATTCTTCTATTTGCAATTCAATCAAAGTTGCCATACTTATTGAACACCATTGCCTCAAACACGACATCTTTAACACCAAAATCTAAATTATCCATCACAACAACTAATCGAACTTCTTTCACTAAAACAACAACCATTATGCACAAAAAAAAAACTTACCAAAATGAATTTGACAACCAACAAACAAATAGACAACAAACACAATTGCAAAAACACACATTTGAAAAAACTCAAGCTTGCAAAAACCATCAATATAAAATGAAAATTTAAATCAAGCGCAATGTTCATGTTAGCTAGAAAGAGAAATAACAAACATACAATGTAATCTTTAGTATGGGCCAAAAAAACCTGATTGAAACCCTAAATCTAACCTAAACCTTTTATTAGTGTTCTTTAGCTTTAATTAATTTTGATTACATGGTTGACTACAACTTAACAATAAAAAATCATATTCATGGTTTAATGACTAAATTATGGTCTAATAATGAACAAGATATCCTATGAATTTTGATCATGCAATCCATAAGTACATTGCAACCCTATTATTTCAACTCAAATTTCAGATACAACACTTTAACCCTAAACTTTTTTCCATTATTTTCACTTTCACTTCAATATATATCTATTTGGTAAGTTCATATATATACATATATTGGTAAGCATCAATTTTTTGGTCACTTGCATGAAAATTTTGCTCACACAAAAAGTTGAAATTTAATTGTTTTTCAATTTATTGTTAAATGTATTCAATGTTTGATTTCAAACAAGATTTTGTTCTTTTTTCTTAAAATTTTGAAAAAACAATTTGTTGAAATTTTGCCATGTTTTGTGTTGCCAAAAAATGACATTGATTTCTTAAAATATTTGCTTGGGAAAATATCCTTGTTAAATCACCATATTATGAAAATGGAAAAGAAGGGAAAAAAGGTAATATCCCCTTTTTTTCCCCACCCAAGAAATAACTCCTTACCCCTCCCAATACCATTTAATAAAATTATTTTATTTTTCTAGTTCATTAGAACCCCACATCTTAAAAAAACCTTTTGAAAGACCAATAAAATAAAAATTCAACCCATATCCTCTCCTTGTCCAACTTTTTAAAAAAATATTCACACCTAAACTTATCCATTTATCCTACTTTTGATTCTTTGGCCCTTATACCCACTCAAAAGGTGTTCCCACAATGTTTTTATAGGATAGAACCAATAATTAATTAATTAATTATTGCTTGAAAAACCTGGCTTTTGTGATCTTCAATTCTTTTAGTACATGGGTTCATTTAACAACAAACAAGGTGCATAATAATTTTTAAAAAAAGTTTCATTCATGTTTGACAATAAAAATAATAATATTTTATAATTAGGCATTACATTAAATAATGAAGCAAGCTAATGTGCTTGAAAGTGTTTTTCTCAAATTTTTAACATGTAAATACTTTTTAGAATTTTTGGCAATTCCAAAAATATTTAATTAGTGCCCAATTAGCTTAGTTCCTATGGTACATATATATCAAATGGCAACCCCCTATGAAAATTGGGAGCCAAGGAATTGTGATGACTTAACCAAATTTGTCATATATAAGAGGATTTAGCCAAATTTGGCTATATGTCAGAGAGGAAAGTAAAATAAAAAATTGAACCCCACTATATTTTTGTGACATGCAACAACTTATTGTCTAAATCTGATATATAAATAAATTTCAAAAAAAATCCTTGAAATATGGTGACTTTGGATCATTTTTCCAAAGCAATCATGTGTGTGATTTGGAGCCTTCTTTCTTTGTTGCCCAAGTGCTAAAAAATTGTCCCATAAATAAATGTTGGCACTGGCTGTTACACTAAATTTAGAAAGAGAAAATTGTTAAGCGTTCTTATGTCAACAACTACAACTATCACTATCACCACATATATAACATATAAATATCCTAAATGGTACACCATATCCAATTTTTTCAACATCAAAAAGTGATTTGAAATCATACAACCTAAAATTACATCTCCTCAACAATAAAAAATTTGAACTTTGTTCACACTTGAACTGGTTTGAAATAAAACTTAAATAGTTAAGTTAACCCAATTTACCCCTAAGTAATTAGGACCTAACCAAGCAACTAAACTAACACACCTCACAAAATACATAATAAAAAATTTCTTCCAAACCTTCTTTTTTTATATAGGTTTTGGTTCATATGCAATGAAGTGTTTTTTTTCCCACCCTTAAGCATTCAAATATTATATATTTGGAAAGCTTGCTAAATAGTACATGTGCTTCTTATTCAAGATGTCACTTTTCATTAGCTTACAATGTCGGTACATGAAAAAAATTCAATCTTTGCTTGTGTGTAGGTAGGCAAAATTAAACTAACTTTTCTTTTCAAACCAAAGAATTGAGTTTGTAATTGAATTCCATTGGAGGTTTTATAACATAGGAAAAACCTAGACCAATGAGGGTTACATTTTAATTAAATTTTTACTAGCACAAGATAGGTTACACAAATTATATTTTCACACAACACCCATACACCATACAAAACAAAACACTCACAATACAAAATATGAAACTTATAGTTTTAGGCTAAGATCATTCACACCTAAATCTTGGTTTATGTGGGCTATACCCAATGGAAACCTCGTGACACATGTTTTAAAACCTTGTTTTATGAATAACACTCCTTAAAAACATGCACATTCACTATTATGAACAATTCCATAATCAAAATGACATATAAGTTTATTGTGACATAGGTTTATTACATAAAATGTTTATCCTTAGGCTTATGGTCACTTTAGATGAAGGTCCAAGTTCTATGGTCCAATGAAATAGAACAATCTTATCGACCAAGAGCCATAGAATGAACCCACGGCCTTTAGATGAAGGTCTGAGACCAAAAAGTGACAATTTTGAAGCTGAACCTACATGGTGCCATTTTGGGGGGAAAATCAATTGGTTTAAACCCAAAAAAGGAGTTCAAAAGAAAGTTCATGATTTGAAGAACTAAAATCCAAAGTAGGGTTCAACTCAAGGATTCAATATGTTTCAAATGAATCCAAGTTGGTTCCTAAGAATTTGGATCTTTCATCTAAAGTGGGCCTTAATAACAAATTAGCAACATGAAATCATGAAAGAGAAAATGAACTCAAATATTCATTCAAAATCTCTTAAATACTTGAAGGAAATAATGGATGAATTATGAACATCATTCATTTAAATCTCCTAATATTACAATATATTAAGTTCAAACCAATAATATTATGCCACATACAAACCTTATAAAACTACCATCCTTCTATGGATGAATCACTAAATTATTTAAAATATACTAAATAGGATTTAGTCAACTTCACATAGTTGACCCAAAATGATGTTTAACCCAAATCAATAAATTAAATAATTCATCAATATGAACCTAAGTCCATAATCAAAATATTTTCAAAATAGGGCCCATAAGTTGAATTATTTATTTAAATATTTGCCCATCTTTCTATCCATAGGCATTAATATTATTATTTAAAAATACTATTCCTAACACCCATTTTAGTGTTAGAGTTCCATCCATTTAAAAAACATTAATGGGATCAATTGGAAAAAAAAACGTATCCTTGGGTGGTACCACTAGGAATGTGACACCTTGATTTTATTCAACCTATCCAACTTTTTTAAATATAGGAAATTTTTGTATAAATTTTTTATTAAAAATTTAACAAATAAATTTCTTAAGTTCCATAGATTTTGAAATTTCAATAATATTAAAAATATTGTATACTTTGATGGTCTTAATCATTGCATTTTGAAAAAGTTTCAAACATGTAACATTGGTTTCTTTCTCTAAACTTTTTGGTGAAGAACACAAAATTGAAACATGATTTGGGAATTTTTTTAAGGTAATTTTCAAGTCATTTTATTTGTGGTTTATTATTAGGTAGTTAATTGAATAATTATAATTTAGTTTTGAATTTTCAAAAATAAATATTATGAGTCTTTAAGGGGCCATCATTATTGGGAATACAAAATTTTAACAAATTTTATTTTTTAATTTCAAAATAAAATTCAAACCATGTATCAAAACATGTAATAGAGAAACATGAAAAATAATAATTATAGTTGTGAAAACATTTGAAGGAAAGGGCTTTGGAAAACAATTTAACCAGTTTTGGTTCCTTAACCATTCCTTGAGGCGGTTCTTACTGGTACCACCTAAGGATGAGTTTGTTCAACATTGTTGAGTGATTTTTTATTTTTATGAATAATATTTGGTCCCAATTCTAAAAAATAAATTAAAATTATTTTGGTCTTAATTCCACACAAATGGAACTAGGAATTTTGTTTGATTGGGTCTAACTTTTCCCAAAAAAATTTGTTTTAGGGTTTTGATTCCAATTTGAAAAAATAGATTTCATTACGGTTTTAATTTTGACTAACTTAGACTAAAATTCATGGTTTTAATCACCTTTTTTAGAAAAAAATTACAACAACATTTTTTTGTAAAAGTTTTGGTTTGGGTTCCACATTTAAATATAACTAAGAATTTCAGTGCAATTCTTCTTCTTTTTAAAGTCATGTTTTGATTATGCAAATTATATTAAATTTCAATTCAATTCTTATTAAAAATAATAAATCTAGTGATTTCTTAAAACTAAAATTGAAATCAATAACTTTTGTTCTTATTTGCCAAAACAAAAGTTTTTTTCAAATGAAATATTATCTTCAAAAGCTAGGACCAAACAATGTTGGTAAGAACTATTGTTAGTATGTTTTTTGGTGTTTCTAATAACCTCCAATTCCATTTTTTCAAAATTTAGAAATCAAGATTATAATTTGTGGGTCTAATCTTTTGAAAAAAATTACAATCAAAGAACCTCATAATTCAAAATTTTCAAACTTTGAGAAAACTAATAATTTTCATGATTTTATGGGAAGTGTAATATAAATATATTTGATTGATTCTTAAATTCAAAATTGTGATTAGTGATACAAAATCATTATTATTTTTCAAAATTAGTTCTTTGATTTTTTGAAAACCATATTGATATTATCTCAGAGAACCACATGGATGATCATGGGTGATTTATTGTTATTTTTAATAATTAACCAACATTGGTTAAACAAATCCCCAAAAAAAATTTGGTTATTTTTAAAGTTATAATTATATCCCATTTTCAAACTAAATTTGGGTTCAATCCAAATTTATCATTTTTTGGGTTAAATATACCTTAATTGAAGGTCAATTGATTCAAAAATGTAAAATATAACATTCATTTTTTTGTAATCCAAGAATACAAAAAGTTCAAAAGTTGATATAACAATAAATGTAAATTATAAAAGTATTGGTACTTGTCTATTTGAGTCCTTTGAAATTACAGTAAACTTTTTTATAGGCAAAAACAAGTTTATTTAATGTGAAAGATATTAATTAGTGAAGTACTTGAAGTAATAATCATTGAAAAAAAAAAATTTACAATAAATTCATATGAAAGGGTGAAAATCCTTTAAGGTATACCACATAGGATGAAAAGGGCCTAGTCCTTACTACAATTCTTTTTTACATTATATTTTGATTCCCATAAAAAATAATGAATCAAAAGTTGTCAAAAATTTCAAAAAGATTATATTTTAGACCATTAAAATTTTAGATTCCATCATAATCATCCATAAATGTGTCTTTACATGATAAAAAAAAACTAGATAAAAAAGGCAGAAAAGGGTGACATTGTGACAAGATTTTAGTACACCTTAAAGAATTTGGACCTGGAAATAAAAATATGGAAATGTCATGTTATATTGTTAATTAAATATTAAAATCTTCAACCTATTGTAAAGAAAAATTGGAAATTTTATTATAATTTCAAAATCTAATGAATTTTTGGCCCTTGTTCATTATAAACTTTTTTTTGAATAGGACAAAATCAAAATTTTCAAGGTGTAAATTGCACAATGTTTTCTTTAAACCAAATCACTTATTTGGGCAAATAGAAATTATTTCAAACTCTCAAAGTTTGCCCAAAGGGTAACATCTACACAAAATGTTAGTTTTTTTTTAAAAAAAATTTGGAATTTTAATAAAAATAAATCTAGTTTGTTTGAATAGCTAATTTTTTTAATATGAAAACAAATGGAACAATTCATTGCAAAGAACTAAACCAATAGATAAGTTGGTGAGGGGTCCACCCCTAAGCACTAAACAACAAAAAAAATCATTAATCAACCAACCTAATTAAATTAGGTAGTTAATAGTTCCATCTAACTTTTTAAATTGTCTTTGGCACAAAGAATAAAATGGGTGCATTAAAACACCAAATGGGTTAATAAGGGTAGAAGTTGTAAATGATAATAATATGGTCTATTGATGAAAAGTGAGAGTACCAAAAGGTTTCTTTGTATTCAACTTGAAAAAAAGGTATAAAACAAATATTAGACATTAATCAATAATAAGATAAATCATCTAGCAATCTTATCAAATAATAACACCAAGGTAATGATTATAATCTTCTAAGGATAATGTTGTAACTATTTTATCATTTAAAAACTACTAAATAGTTGAAAATAATGCTCCAAATTAATAATTGATCCACGTCATGCACTAAAAGTAGAATACTAAATAGTGTACATCTAACACGTCTTTTTGCTCTCATTGTTTCTTCAACTAATCCAATAGGGTGTAGCATCCCCTTTAATTTTATGAAATTGCTACCCCTTCTTAGTGAGGACTGGTACATTAGGATTATGCAAAATTAAGTACTTCATTCAAAGGTTTTTAATTAAGTCGTTATCTTTTTGCCTTGAGTTTAGTCCTCCCCAATGCTTTTATCAAAATAATTGCAAGTTGTTCACCAATGGGGATATAATCAACCATGATTTCTCCACTTTCAACATTTTGTTTCGTAACATGCTAATCAACTTCAAAATGTTTAGTTTTATTACGAAATACATGATTTCATACAAGTTTAATTACATTTTAATTATTCACACTGAATGGAGTTGGCCCAATCACTTAACAACCCATTTATGCAAACAATCTACAAAGCTAAATAGCCTCAGATGTGCAATTAAAAAGTGTTGATATTTTTATTCACAATTAAAAGAGCTGGTGGTGGATTATTCCTTGTAATTCCAAGAAATTGGTGTAGATCCAAGCATAAAAATGTATGTGCCAATGGAGATGTGATTATCAAAATTAGCAATATAGTTTGCATCAAAATATTTTAGAATACATTGCCTCCCCATTTAAGAAATGAATGTCATAATAGGGGCAATGATGAAAATAACATATAATTCCATGCACTGGAACAAGGTAAAGTTTGCAAGGCTATTGCATGTAACAATTGAAAAGGTTAACAACAAATAAAATATCCCAATAGTTGTGAGTAAAAAACATCAATTTCCCAATAAGGTTTTCATAGGTAATCCACAATAGGAATATCTATCCATCAAAAAAATTGTACACTTTGATTCAATTGAATATAGGTAGGCCTATTATCCATAAAACCAAAGTCCCATAGAATGGACATGGTATAGTATGTTTGATGAAGCAAAATGTTGCTTGAAGTATGAACAAACTAAGCACCAAGATACTTTGTGATCAATTAATCCCAAAATAATCATTGGGAATTTTGGTTTGAGTTTAGATATAAATGTGGTAATCTAAAAATCATTAAAGCCCATCACATACAAATCATCCACATACAATATTAGTATGAAGAAATGTGAGTTGTGTTATTGGTATTTGGATCAACCAAGCTTATAATAAATCCCTTTTGTAACAAATTCTTGTTGATCTAAAAGTACTTGGCATGTGGGCTTTGGCACATGCCATACAACACCCTTTGTAAATAATAGACATGATTTTTTACCATGCATGATGAATCTTTTGGGTCGATGCAAATACACCTCTTCATTCAAAAAGTTACTCATGAATGCAATTCAAACATCAATATGTTGAATTGACCAATCGACATGTGCAACAATCTTGGTGATCACACAAATTGTCTCCCAATTAACAACTAAAGCAAAAGTATCATAATAATCAACACTTTGTTTTTATTGGAATCCATAAGCAATTTACAAGTCTAACTTTGTGTCATGGAAGATGACCATAAAATCCAAGCTTCAATTTAAACACCTAGCAAATAGTTATTGTTCTTTGCCTAAAGGTAAGGGCATCAACTCCCAGGTTTCATTTCAGATGATGTAATTATTATTACTCAAAATGCATTACTTTAATCTAGTTTGGATCATTGCAAACATCATCATGCTACATAATGTCTTCAACATCAAAAAGCAAAATTGATTGTTCATCAACTTTGCAAGTTGCAACATAATTTTCCAAATGTTGTTGTAGTTTGTAATCCCAGATAGATCATCAAACATGTGGTTTAATTGGTACTAAAGATTTGGAAGTATTTGTGCAATTTTGTAGTGATGATGTAGAATTAGACATGTTGTTGAATAAAGGTAAGATTATGGTGGTAGTGTGGCAATTTGTCCAAATGAAATGATTAAAGTTGAATTTAAATTTTTTTTCAATAGTGTACATAATTACATTTATTTCCTTTTGAAAGTGTAAAATCATTTGAACATTTCTTTTTTGAATATCATTATTCAATAACATTTCAATGACCATTATTTTTTTTAAAAAAAAATTAATAAATGGATAAGATTTTTGCTAATATAATATACTACTTATGTTAGGCTACTTTCAACTATTATAGGGTTACTTTTCATTATTCTAAGTTATTTCAACTTACATTATTTACAGCTATTTATGACTATACTCAATTTTTTTGGTTATTTTTAGCTATTTCAACCCTAGGTTATTTTTGGCTATTATAGGTTATTTCATTTTAGGTTATTTGTGGCTATTGTAAGCTATTTCATCTTAGGTTATTTTTTGCTATGTGAGTCTATTGTTGGTTAGTTTTGGCTATTGAAAGTTATTTCACCTTATGTTATCATAGGCTATTTGTGCCTATTATATTGGTGGTTATTGATGGTTATTCTATTGGTGGTTATTAGTGGTTATTTTATTAATGATTATTGTTGGTTATTTTATTGTGGCTATTGGTGGTTATTTTATTAGCGATTATTCTATTAATGGTTATTTTCGGTTATTATAAGTTATATTACGACTATTGGTGGTTATTCTATTATAAACTATTGTTGGATATTCTAGGTTATATCATCATAGGATATTGAAAGTTATTTTATTGTAGGCTATTCTGAATTATTTTTCATAGGTTATTATTGGTTATTTTACCTTAGGTCACTATATTTAATTTTAGATTATTTTAAATTATTATAATTAAAACAAATAACTTATAATAACATAAAATAAAATGATTTTGAATAATTTAAAGTATAACTTGAAATAACATATATTAAATTAAAATAAAATAACTTAAAATATATCTTTAAATTAATTGAATAATTTAATTTAAAATAATTTAAAGTAAAAAGCCTATATTAAGTTAGCTTAGATACCTTATAGTAGAATAACGTATAATAGTTTAAGGTATAATAATTTATAATAACTAAATTAGCCAAAAATAATATAGGATATATCATAAAATAACATAGGGTATTTAAAATAACAACATAAAAATAAACCTATTTATCACAGTAAATTATAATACTAAATTACGTTAATTAGTAACGAAACACGATGTTTAAATAATGATATTATAATGAAATAACTTTAACCATGGCGAAATCATTAAAGTGTAATGAACTTATTTCACTTTGAAGGTCCCAGAGTGATTTAGGCTAATGACTACACCCCACTTTTTGTACTAGTGAAATTACTTCCAACAAATATAATGAATCTTATTCATTATCAATGTTTTGTTCATGAATGTACTTGCTTTGACTTTCAAATGCATTTGTGTTGGAACACATGCATTCAACATCCGCCTCCATAACAATAGCAATGTGGGTTGCATATATTTGTATTTTGTGAAAAATTATACGTAAAAATTACATCAAAATTGAAACAGGACAAAAATTAAACCTAAAAATGGGACAATGTTATATTGCACATTGTAATATAATTCTTTGAACCACAAACAAAAGTAATCATTTAATGCCATATTTTTTTATTGCCACGTTTTACATACATGTCAAATGAACTACATTTAATAAAGACATTGGTAGATTGCATTCATTTTCAAAGGTTTAGAAATTTGTTCACAAGCATACATGTATGCCTTTTGAAGTGACCTTCAACTACAATACAGATGTTAACCACGCATTCAACACCCCCCATGGTAGTAAACAAATTTGATTACATACATTTGGATGTGGTCAAAATCATACTTGAAAACTACATCACACCCATGGTAGCAAAAAAATTGGGATACATTTATTTGTATGTGTTGTAGATCCTACTTTGAAATTACATCAACACCCCTTGGTAGCAAATAAATTGGGTTGCATCCATCTTCAAATCAAACCTATAAACTACATCAACACCCCATGGCAACAAGAAAATTAAGTTGCATCCACTTGTATGTGGTGCAAATCAGACCTAAAAACTACATCAAAGCTCAAGGGACTAACAAACTTTGATAAGCGTTGAATTAAAAAAATAGATTTGAAAAAAAAGTAAAACATTTGAAAATTGACCTTTTCAAAAGGCTAAAGCCATGAAAAAAAAAAAAGGAAAAACTTCAAGAAAACACTTAGAAAAATGAGAAAGAGACTTTCAGTGGAACACCAAAACCCACTTCTATGATATGTTATCAAAAGGAAGGGCATGAACTTGGGGTTCAATGTGTTAAATATACTAAACATGTAATATACTTAAAATACTCATATACTTGAAATGCCATAAATATAATATACACATTATATATTGGTACTTATACTCATACCTTTTATATATTAAAAAATATTAAGGGTACAAGTATTTTGTTAATTTTAGGTATATTATTTTAGGCACACTTGAAATATATCAAGTATATTTCATGTATATAGGTGAAATACTATATTAACATACCTAAAATGATATATGTAATACACAAGTTCAAATTCAAGTTTTCCCTCCAAAACATATTTTCAACTTTGTGCCTCCTTTTGGCAATAGCCATAGATTTGTAATCACCTTTCTTATATATATTTGATTAAATAAATAAATAAATAAATAAATAAAATTAATTTGTGGTTCCAATTTGCAATATTTCCAAAAAATAAAAGGTTTTTTTTATTGTGGGAAAATAAAAAAACTTGTGGGGTGTTTTCCCATCACTATTGGAGAAGTGTAATCCACATTGCCAACTTTGATAGCATCATAACTATGTCCTTTCATTGATTTCACACTTGAACAATGTTTATGATTGATCAAGGCATGAGAAGACATATTCATCACTAATAAGCGATGTGTTGCACCAAAATTGAAATACCACACATATTTAGTTGGTGACAATTCAACTGAATTTAGTTCTAGGAGACAAGCTTCAAGTGAATCAAGATGTATCATTCTTTTCAATCATGCATGTATCTTCGACATCTTGGCCAAAGCTCAACTCAATGCATTCCTCTTTGTCATCAAGTTCAATTTCAAAACTTTTTTCAATTGCATGAATTTGTTTGTTTGACATTTTTTTATGCTTCTTTTAATAATTAAATTCAATGTCTTTGACATAGTCCACCATGGCCTTCAACTCACATTCATGCTCCAAATGTCATTATTTGAGACACCAATAACGTTCATATGTTATGATGATGAACTTGAGTATTGATTTTGATGTGAATCAAAATTCCTCTTGTAGGTTGTTGATTAGTTGGGCTACTAATTTGATCCACCTTTCATGCTATAACTACCAAAACCATTACTTGGGGTTGGTTTTGGTTCATGTCATTTATTCATGTCATGAAACATTATTAAAACTTATGCATTATTGTCTTCAATTATAAGATTAAAAGCCATCTTTTCACTAAGAAGCTTAGATTCCACATTTTCATAACTTGACAACTCATGTCCACCTAGATGTATTGTCTTTAAAATCTCATATTCCTTGGGCAAGTTTTGTCTTGTGTAATACACAATGATATCTTTAACACTAAGTTTATTTCTTCAAGCATGTCAATGACATTTTTTATTTTAGTGAGGTGGGCATCCATTGAAACACCATTTGTTTTACATAGACCAAAGAACTTTTTGATTAACATGTCACAATAAGGACCAAAATTATTCTCATAACAAGCCTTGAAAGCTTGCCAACACACATAAGGATTTGAATATTTGTTCAACAATTTCAATGCATGATTTTTGGTGTTTCTATGAAAGATGTTTATCATTCTCAATCTAGCTTGTCTTTATGTTTGACCCATAAGGATTGAAGTTGTTACGGAAAAACAATGAAACATTCCATCCCTTTGCAAAACATATTTCATTCTATGCAACTAGACACCATAATTGGTAACACCTTATAGGTGATACAACTTTGGTTTGTTAGGATCAGAAGTAATTTGAACAATGTCATTATGTTCTTTAGTTCATACCTCTAAACCAACATGTCATTAGTGTTATCATTATCTACATTTGTGGCATCTGACATGATGTAAACCACCAAATAACAACAAAATAAAAACAAGGAACAAAAGCAACCTATATCAACACTATTGCAAGAAATCACATGTGACATTTCTATTTCTTAATCAAAATCATTTGAACTAGGAAATAGTTTTTGCCAACACAATCCTAGGTTTTACACTCTAATATCACGAAAGAACAAGAACACTTATATTCAACTTGAAAAACAAGGTACAAAACAAAGACTAAATACTAATCAATAATAAGAAAAATAATTTAGTGATCCTATCAATGCTAACACCAAGGTAATGACCTTAATCTTCTAATGATAATGTTATAATTGTCTTATCATCTAAAAACTACTAAATGGTTCAAAACAATGTTCCAATTAATAGTTGATCTGCATCATGCACCCAACATGCATTGAAAAGAGACAACCAATGAACATATGTCCAACATAGGGATGGGTAAGTATAAAAAATAATTAATACAACTTGTAGGCCTTACCCTGAAAATCTTTTGATTAAAGACCTAGGTTTCACCACATGATGAATGATGCAGTTAATTATTTTGAGTTAGGCATGATAGAAACCCAATTGTGCGGACTTAAAACTCAATTTTAAGAAGTAGATTTCAAATTATTTAACGATTCACCCATAGAAAGATGATACATTTAGAAGGTTATATGTGGCATACACTATTGGATTGTATTTGATGAATGAATTTTTTTAATAGGTGCAGATGAATAGGATTGATAATTGATCCATTATTGCCTTCAAGTATTGAAAAGGGCGATGTGGGGGGAGTTTCAAAATCATTTTCTTTTCATGATTTCATATTATTAATTGTTATTAAGCTTTGGGAATAAGCCTTTGGTGTAATGAACTTAAGCAATAAACTCATGTGTCATTTTGAGAATGAAAATGTTCACAACAATAAATGTATTTATCTTTGGTTAGTGATATCCATAAAACAAAAAACTTAAACATGTGTGATGAGCTTCCCATTGGGAGTAACCCACATAAAGACTAAACTTTAAGCTTTTGGGCATTCTTAATCCATAAACATGTAAGTTTCATTGTTATATTATTCAAGTGTTTTGAATAGCATATGGGTGTTGTGTAAGAATTTAATTGTGTAATTTACCTATGTGTGGGTAGGGATTTAATTGAAAGTTAAACCTCATAGATCTAGACCTTTCCTTGGTTACAACATCACATTTTGAAAAAAATAATTAGATAATCTTTCTTGACAAACAACATCATTTCCACTAATAAAAGAATCTTTTCCCAATCAAGCCTACCATGTAAGTCCTTTTCCCACCCCATATGATGTATTTTAGTTTATGATCTAACTAGGTTCAATTTTTAACATCCTTTCATTTTTTTCAAATTACCAATGTCATATTAAAAACAATTCTCCAAAATGTCAAGATTGAAGTGAACTCCCTATAGGCAACAAGATCTTCTTATTAAAAAGACATTGCATGACATCCAATTGTTGAAGGGTTTTCTTCATATTTGTAATTTAGCTAAACTAGTGATCATCCATATTACAATTTAGCAAAATTGGTTATAAACAAAATATGAAAGTAAAAAATTAAAAAAATTATTCACATTTTTTGCTACATTCTAAAACCCAATAGAGAAATCTAGCAATTTTTTTAAAATTGTAGAATTTCGGAATTTCCATTTAAAAAAATTTTAACCAACTCATTCAATTTAACTCAAAAAGTTGAAATTCCAACTTTTTATTTTCCCCTCTACTTGTTGTTGAAGGTGTTTAAGTTCAAAGATTATGGCATTGGCTCAATTCCAAGCAAGTCTTGCTCTAAGGCAATGAGAGGATCTTTACATGGAGGGTTCAAGGGCCTCCAAATTGCACGAAGGGCAGTTCACATCCACTTCCCTACCCATTTGAACTTTTTGTGTGTTCATTGTGATGACCTTGTGATACACGGTCTACGAGAAACCAACATCCTTTTTTGCTTGGTTCATTTTCCAAGCATTAAGTCACTTGACATCATAACTTGTGGGAAGAAACTTTGACCACTTTTCATGTATTTTCCATCACAAAGTTTTTATATTATTAAACAATTTTTGCCTTTTCCTAACATAATAATCAAACTAGATCCACTGTTCCAAGTCAAATTCTAGCAAGTCCATTGTGCCATGAAAGAAAGATGGAATGTATATTTTTTGGGCCCTTTCTTAAATTGAGATTTGAACTTTGCACCACCTTCTTGTCATCTCCATGGAGCTAAGTTGATGGTTGCAAAAAGGTCATGTATTTTGAGGCCACCTACCAAAATTTAAATTACCCATTTCAATTCTCACAACATTTCTCACTAATCTTTGTGCTATGTGTAAAAGGTATTCATAATGGGCATTTCCTACATGCAATTTTCCAATTATATTCTTCAAATTTTGTGATTTTTTTTTTGGGGCAATTGATTTACAACTTTATGGAACAATGGTTATCTCGAAGAAATCCTTCGTTCAAGCTTCACTTTGATTTAGATTGTACCATTCATCCTCCCTTTTTGAACTAGTTGTAAAGTCCAACAAAGTGCAGACCAATCCTCAAAACTAAGGATGAAGTCCTCATATTATGGTCTACTTAAATTAGATTAAGGGGCTATCTAATAGGGGGATGACATGGTTAGCCCTACCTACCTACCTATGGGCTACGTACATACCCACCCACTAACCCATGGTTACCTACTTATTTATGGGCTATGTACTTACCTACCCATGGGTTATTTACCTACCTACCTTTGGGCCACTTAATGCCCTCTAACCAAGTTAGGCCTTTAGGTAATCCTTAAGGTTCCACTTAGCCACCTTCCTAAGTTGCCTCCAAATAGACCCTTTTGTAACCCCATAATTAGCTCTTAGGTATCCCTAGACTTAGGAATTTCCTTTATAATCCCGCAGGTAAGCCTTATTTAGCCTCCTAGGTAGTCAACTTTAAGACTACCTTGTGTAGTCCCCCATTTAATCTTTTGATAACCCTATTTTAGGTAAGTAACCCATGGGTGGGTGGGTAGGTAGCCTAGAGGTAGGTATGTAGCTAAGTATGTAGGGACTATTTTAGGCATTACATAAGGCTTGCTTAAAAGACTACCTAAAAACTTCCTTAGTTAGGGGATACCTAAGGGCTACTTTTGGGGCTACCTAGAGGGCAATTTAAAAGATTACCTAGGGACTTCCTAAGTTAATGGATACCTAGGAGCCTATTTATGGAGCTACATATGGGTTTATTTAGGAACTATTTGGGGGGATATGTAAGGATTAGGTAAAGGCTTTATATAACCTCCAAAATAACCTTTAAGTATCCCATAACCTTTGTAAGCCTCTAAGTGTTTCCCTAAGTAGCCCCCATGTAGGCCCTAGGTAATCCCTTAAATAATCTTTAAGTATCCTACAACTAGGTAGGTTTTTAAGTGTCTCTATAAATAGCCCTTTAGATAGGTCTTATGTAATTCCTTAGGTAAGCTTTCAATAACCCCTAGGTAGCCCCCATAGGTAAGTTTTATGTAGCTCTTTAAATAACCTTTAAGTATCCCATAGCCTAGGCAAAACTTTAAATGTCTCTTTGAATTCCCTACGTAAACCCCAAATGATCCTTAAGTACCCCATAACTTAGGTAAATTATAAGGTGTTTCTCTAGAATAGTCCTTAGGTAGCTTCCTAAATAATTCCTAAATATTTTTTAACTTAAAAAATCCCTAGCTAACCCGTTAGGTAGGATTTATGTAATTCTTGAATCTGCTTTAGTTATCTCATAACATAAGCATGCCCCTAGGTAGACACATGCAAAACACAAGAAGCAAGAAAAAACTTAAATCATCATGGATTAAGAAATTTCAGTTTCCTCCTTTATTATATTCCTTTGACATTATCCCATCATGCATTTTAACTATTGTCCTTAGTTTCAAGGAACCCAAGGTTCTACTCTTGAGTTTTCCTGACTTTGCAAATGACTTTTATGCACATATAACTTTGCCAAAATCTAAACCACATTTCGTAAAAAAAAAACCCTCTCAACTTTAGACAAAAGAGGTTAATCTTTAATGTTTAATTATAAATTTTAAGAGAACATAAGTGGAAATTTTTTGCATTCAAAGTGAAACAAAGTAGGTATATTTGATGGACCAAATAATAAAATTTGAAAACATTGTTCAGTTTGCATTAATTCTAAACCACTTCTAATGTAATAACCCTAGCTTATTTATTGTAAACTATATGTCCACAAGTCCAAAAGTTAATCAAAGAAGTGCATTTCATAGTTATGTTATGTTAGTGTGATCCTATATTAGTTGGGGGAGCCCTAGCCTCCAAGTTCCAATTTCTTTTTTGTTTGCAATGAGCCTCTTTGATTGGCCAATCACAAAAATAAATTCTTTGATTTTCAAAACTCCTCAATATAAAAGTATTCACTCTAAACATAGAAACATATAAGTCTCCAATAATCAGCCCACTTAAATGGGACAAAACGACGTGCTATTTGGAGCAGGTTGGGAAATACATTGAGAACTGGAGGAACATGGTTGAGAATTCATTGGGAATTTGATGGGAATACATTGGGAACAAAAATAAATCCAACCCTCTCTTTCCTAAACCCCAAGGGGGGAAAAACTGAGTTTATAATGTGCATGTTGCAATTCCTCATTGGTTGAACATAAATCTATTCCCAACCCTTCCATTACACTTACAAATTAAACATCCAAATCGAGATGATTGACCACAATCTATGAAACTAGGCATAGGTGGCTTGAGTTAGCTTCAAAGCACCAAACTTACTCATGTTGGGCAGGTACCAAACTTGGCTGGTTAGAATCACCAGTTTGGTTAATAAAAACCAAACTAGAATCAGGTCTGATTTTCAGAACCAGTTCTGGAACCAAAACCAGAACCTAATCACATCTGGAAATGAGTAACCGGATTCCCAATTCCATTCTTGTGTTCAGAATTGAAACTGGAACCCGAATTTTTGAAAAGAAAAAACGACTAGAATGAGCTAAAATGCAGCATAATTGGCAGTTAACCACCAGTTCCAATTCAGGTTACTCGGAACCCAACTGGAGCTGGGTCTGATTTTCAAAACTGGAACTGGAATTTAATGTATCTGAAGAAGCCGATCCATAACCAGATTCCAGGTTCCATTTTCCTGTGAAACCAGAACTGTTCTAAACTTTTCTTCTATAGAACTGGAACTGAAGGTTTTTCATAAAAGTCAGGAACTGCAAAACTTAACCCTCATCCGAGATTTGAGACCTGTTCCCTCAGCCTCCAGCACAGCTCTCAAATCATGGAAGGGCCTATACTCAGATCCTTTCCTTATGTAAAGCAGAGTTGGGATTTTTTCACTTTTTAGAAATAGTGACAGGTTGGCTGGTACCTTCCACCGCAGAAGATCCCGCTTGCTGAAAACAGGTTCCTTCAGGTAGGTAAGGGAGCTGAAAATACAAAGGGAAAAATCGAGGCATAGCTTTACGTGTATTGAAGGCCCTACCACTAAATCATTGGGTTCTTTGCACCATTACAACTACACCCAAAGTTATCGATTTCAAATTGACATGCTAGAGACACTTAGTTCAATGGGTTGCTACATTGTGGACCTTGGTGTTTTGAGGCTACTTGTATGTGCCTTGCTGTAGAAACCATAATAGGATCTCGAAGAATAAGTAATTTTTGTTGGGCGTGCATTATTTTACTAGGTGCTCTAGGATTTTTTCTTGTTGGAATTTCTAGTTAATGATGCACTCATACATTGACAATTATATGACTACTATGTTCCATTTGAGGATATGATACAATTCAACATCCTCAAAGCACAACAATAAATGAAACTTTATTCTGTGGACCCATTCGTTCCAGCTTTCTTATCAAACCCATTTGGACCACCAACCTAGCAAGAAATTTGAGGGAATAGGTATCAAGAATGCCTCAACAATTAATGAGAGCTCGAAACTTGACAAAAGAAAGATGTCAACTGCATGTTTGCAAGCAAAAAGGGCAAGAAACGTGAATGTACTAAAAGAGAGAATTTCAATAATTGACCATTTCATTGCAACACCAATAGAATTTACATGCAATAAGCAATCTGATTTTCTGTGTAGGCATTGATCAAACCCTACCAGTAATTTTTGGAAATTATTAATGAGGTAAATTTACATGTTCTTCAATTGGAAAACCAACAATCAATGTGGCATTGATTCAAATGTTGAGATTGCATCTTGATAGGTGAAGGACACATGTTGCCATTTGCAATGGGTTGTTGGTAGATGAGAGTCAAAGTAAATCCTTTTGTTTTCTACAGATGTTTCATGTGGAACAAATTATGCTTCAAATCAAGTTTGTAATTTATGCTCAGTTCTAAGCAAAGCATAAAATTTAGCAGCCAAAAATCCCAAAGTTGTTTTTAATAAAAACTCTTACAACAATTATCCTTTTTTGTTTTACACTCCAATCAAGCTGCAAAGGCGCAGAACTCCATATGTGATAAGCATTGCTATCCAGCCTCCTATTAGAACACGAAGAGCTGCTTTCGCCATACCAGCACCACCCAGTTTCGCCCCGAGAGCTCCAAAACTTGAAAGTGCAAGAGAGGAAGTTGCAACAATGGAAATCAATCTGTAATTCTTGTTTGTAATGAAAGAACCTGCTAACAATGGTATGGCAGCACCCAAAGAAAAGGCAACTGCTGATGCCACGGCTGCTTGCATGGGATTGGAAAGCTCATCCATATCAATCCCCAGCTCATCCCGTGCATGTGCCCTGAGGACATCACCCTTTGTCAGTTCCTCAGCCACCTGAAGCAACAAAGGTTTTGTTTTGTATCATTAGCCACGCTTGAGCAACAAGCAGTCAGACAAGGTTTTTTTTTTGTTTTGTATCAATAGCAAAGCTTTCAAACTTTCCAGTTGCTGCTGCAAACAACCCCACAAGGAAGTGCTGCTACAAATCTGTAAAACGTTGTCCATAGCCCCCTGTCTGTACATTGTTATTCCATAGCCTGAAGTTCGAAGAATTCCATAGCCTGAAGGTTTGCAATAGTCAATAGTTTATAGCAGAATCGGTGAATCATGTTCAGGGTTACAGCCATAGCTCCCTTGTACATGATACCAACATAGCCTGAAGAATTGCAAACTCTCAGGCAAGCTATGGCCATAACCCTTTCCAGTTGTTGTTGCAAACCAGCTGGAAGTGGCTGCTACAAACCTGTACAAACCCTTGTCCATAGCACCCCCTGTCTGTCTGTACATGATTCCATAGCCTGATCAAGTTTGAAGGATTACATAGCTTGAAGGTTTGGAATGGAATCCTTCAAACTTTTAGGCTATGGTGGAATCATGTATGTATAGGGGGAGCTATGGTTTAAGTAATTACCCTGAACCATGATTCTCCAATTTGTGCTGCAAACTCTTGACAAGATATCAGAGTACAACATGGCACTGTTTGAAGCAAATTGGGTTTACCTGCTTTGCAAGGCTGTAGGAGAGTCCTCGTCCAACATAGATTTGTGTCAGTTCTTCAAGCTCTCTGGCCTGAGCCTCTGGTCCTTTCATATGCTCCTGCATCATGTAATAACAGACTCAAAGAGTAAGAACAGATCAGAAAGGGGAAAAAAGAACTCTAGTTTGGGTCCTTCTGTGCAGGAACACATTGTGAGCATTTTGTGACCCAAGTGCTCATGGCATCAAGGAAAGAAGACTCAAAGGAAAAGCTATGTTGGCTTCTCCCAAGCCCATCTCAGTTTTCAAAGGCCTTCTTCGGGCCATGGCAATGATCATGTACAAATCTCAGAACAAAAACCCAAGATTCTATACTAGAGATGGTTTTGAAATTATTATTATTTTTAGCTACCTGCCGCTCCTTTTCAACATCTGCGAGCTCAGAATCTCGTTGCGAGAAGACAGACACAAACTCTCCAATGGCCATACTGCAAGCTCCTGCAACTAGACCTGCTAGTCCACTCACGATCATAGACTTCACATCATTGTTAACTGCTCCAACTCCCAACATCAAAGAAGCAATGGAAATCAATCCATCATTGGCACCCAATACCATGGCTCTCAGCCATGGTGATCGATGTGAGTAGTGCTTATGGTCACATGAAGAGGCAGATGGAGTGATCTGATCATCAGATTCTTCTTCACTTGATCTTTCAACGCTGCTAATATTTGAAACAACACCACCTGCTGCTGCTGAGTCCTCCTTATTAGACTGATGTGTAGTCGCTGGTGCTTCAAGATCAACAAAAACACCTGAGTGTTGTTGACCATACCCATATGAAGCAGCTGCTTCTTCTTCACCCATTTAATTTCTTTTGCACCTTTCAAAACCTGAATACCTATTGAAACTTTCCCAAAAGTTTTTGATCAATAGAGTTGTCCAAAAAAAATAATTCAAGAATCCTTTTCTCAAAGAATAATGTAGCAACAACAACAACAACAAGGATCCTCCACGTCAACAAGAAGGATCCCTTCACATCCAAAAGAAGAGAATAAAAACTTGACACAACACACACACACACTAGAAAGATGAATGGGTTGCAATAAAAGTAATAGAAAACATATTAAAACGGAGGTGAAACAAAACAAGAGCTTCCAAATACCCCAACAAAAAACAAAAGCAAAACACAAAACCAACTACGCCAGAGAAGAAGAAAACACAAAGCAATTTCAAGGAGGAGGAGGAGGAGGAGGAGGAGGAGGAGGAGCTGACGAAGATCAGTAGTGTAGATCCAAAAAGAAAAATCACAGCGCAACAGCGAAGAGAGAGACAGAGAGCGCGCGGCGAGGATTGGGGGAAAAGGGCAGAGCGCCTGTGTGCTAAGCACGCGCCGACTCTCACGTGGCGACGTCTGCAGGCTTTCCGTTTGCCCACAGAGAATCCGGCAGGTTTGAACCGCCCGATTCCCCATCTCAGCAAATCAACGGCCACAAGTGTGACAAAACTGAATAACGAGGCATGTGCTGAGCTCGCGCCCCGCGCAACCCTAATAAAGTTCTAATCTAACCTTTTTCCCTTTTTTTTCTTTTTCTTTTTTACTTTTTAAAAATTGAAATTTATTTTAAATTTATTTTTGAACCCTTTTCTTTTGAACACTTGGCTTTGGAACCGCTCATTTTGAGTAACTAGCTACCTCCAAGGTGGTACACACCTATATAGTAAGTACCTACCTACCTATCTACCTACCTACCTACCTACCTAGTAGGCTTTACCCCAAACTTCAAAGGTGTGACACGTTATCTAGTAGGTACCAACCTATCTAGTTGGCTACCCCAAAGGTGCGACACCTATCTAGTAAGTACCAACCTCACTAATGTCCTATCTAGTAAGTACCAACCTCACTAATGCCCTATCTAGTTGGCTACTCCAAAGGTGCGACACCTATCTAGTAAGTACCTACTAGCTAGTAGGGGATATTCCAAAGGTGGGATACCTATTAGTACGTAGGTACCTAGTAGGATATGTAGCTAGCAAGTACCTACCCTAGTAGCTATCCCCAAAGGTAGTACACCTATCTAGTAAGTACCTAGTAAAAAGGTGCAGCACTTGTCTAGAAATTACCTAGTAGGCAACACCCAAAGGTGGGATGACACCTATGGGTTTTAGGGTTTAGGGTTTAGGGTTTTAGGATGCGGCCCCTAGGGTGGCACCAATTAGGGTTTTTTTATTGTTTCGTTTTTTTCAATTTGGTGATGTAGCCAACTAGTGATCATCCACAACAAAGATTTAGCCAAATTTAGTTATAGACCAAAATATGGAAGTAGAAAATTTTGAAGAACCCTTTTGTATTTTGGCTACCTGCTGTAGAAATCTGGTGACTTTATTTTTAAAAAAAAATTCAAATCTGGAAAATTAAAAGGGGGGACATTCCCAGACTAAGGACCTTGGCCACTTTGACACACGTTTGTCAAATAAATAAATAAATAAATAAATGAGGATTCCATTTTGACACATGATACATTCCCAAATATTGCATCAGATTCTTTAATTTTCATTCAGAAACATATCTCTGGGAAAATAATAATAATAATAATAATAATAATTAATAAATAAATAAATTTGTAAACTTTAATATTTCTTGAAAAAATAATATTAAATTGGTGTTAGACTAGCCTAGCCCATGTAGCCTACTATGGTAAAAAGTAAAGTAAGTCTTGAGTATCTACCTATGCACCTTGCTCAATGCTTTTTCTATCATCATCATCATCATCATCATAATAGCTCCTTCAATGTGGATGGAACATACTTAGTCACATTGGGGTGTGTGTGTGTGTGTGTGTGTTTAGACCCTATGCACCTTAGGGTCCACATAAGGCGTGTAGTAACATTACTTGACATGCGCCTTGTCATACCACATCCAACTTACTACATGCCATGTTTTGTGTCAAGGAGAATCATGGTCACTTGTGATTGTGATTTTATGCACTTGTCTTTATATGAGGAGGGTGGGAAGGAGGGCATACATATATTAGTGGAGAATCTCTTATGGCAAAGCAATTCTAGGTTTCACCCTTTGGAGGTGAATATATATATATGTATGTATGTATATTCCTAATAATTCACCTAGTTGTTAGGTTCACTAGAATAGAAAAAAACAAAAGTAATCTAGGCCCTACACAAATGCTCCATCCTAGACTAGCATTGGCCTATTAAAACTATTTATGGTTTTTTACAAGTTGATGAATGAATGATGGATGAATGATGGATGATATTAGTTGCAAAAGTTCCGTTGGTCTCCTCCTCACTAAATCTTTTCTAAGTTTTTCATTTTTTGCCTCAAAAATATGGTTTGGACATATGCAAAGGATTTTTTTTGTGAAAAAATGTCCCATAAATTGCCAGATTTCTATTTTTTAATATTTAAATGCCAGATTTCTACAACAGTTTCCAGCAGGTAGCCAAAATATAATAGGATTTTTAATTTTTTCTACTTTCATATCTGGTCTATCTATAGCCAAACTTGGGCTAAATCTTCTTGAAGCTGAATTGCCAGTTTGGCTACATTTTTAAAATTGAGAAAAGAAAACCCCTGGTTACATCATCTGATTTTGACCTATAAAAAGGATTTTTCATGGAAAAAATGACCCAAATTTGCCAGATTTTGAGGATTTAATTTAATTTAATTTAATTACTTAATTTTTTGTTTTTCTTTTCCGGATATCCAGATTTTTATGATAAGTTCCAATAGGTAGTAGCCAAGAATATAAAAATATTTTAATTTTTTTTCTACTTCCATATCTAGTATGTAGCCCAAATTTGGCTAAATTATTTTGCAAATGATTGTCACTTTGGCTACATAAAAAAATCCTTAAAAAGAAACCCCAGTGTACCAGGTGCATAGTCCTTCAAAATGTATGAAAAGCCCCAAGAAAACAGAAGACTTGAAAAAGTTTTGAATTTCTGAAATTTGATAATTAATTAATTAATTAATTATGTATTTAGTGATGGGCCTATCAAAGAGACCCATCATTTATATTTAAAAAATTGAATTGCGGATGCACCTTCAATTTATTCATGTGAATCACATTATACTTGTTAACACTAACTGTATACGATTGAGGGGGCTTCACATGGTTAGCATTAACAAACATAATTAATTGGTCATGACAACTATTCCATAAAATAGAGTTTCCATTTTGTTTAAGTGGGAGTGATTCATTTTTTCAAATTATAATCTTGGGAGCTCCCTTCATATGTCGAACCTATTTTCAATTAAATAAAATAATTTTGATATATTACATAATTACCATTAATCATGGCTTGTTGTTTTTGTTGAACTTACCTTGGCTCAAAAGGGTACAAATTCCTTTATATATATATATATTTCTTGCCATTTTTCACTTAGCGTATTAGACCTTTCATGAACAATTTGGTTAACAACGGTGTGGGTTTTGCATATGCCATTTTTTAACAACCCCCATGATCAAGCATCTCATATGTTTAAGAACTTTCGACTTTTGCGCAAATGTTTGGAGTTTACCAAAGGTTTTGTGCTTATTCGTAACTAACATTGTGATATAATAAGTTCATAGGCTCATGTAGCATACTATTATTTTGAAGCAAATAAAACTCTATTTGCCACCAACACTGTCTTTGCCATTCACCTCACTTGGTTCCCCTAATCAATGTTTTTTTCTCCCACAAATTTTGTCAGTTTTTTACCCCCAGTTGCATAAGTGATGCATCCTATTCAATCACGTAACTACAAAAACATTGATTTATCATTACATTCATACAACTACATAACATAAACTTGTTTTTATTGTCACGTAGTTGAATACAAACCATTGTTTGTGCAATCTAGTTGTATAAATGCAATCATATATCCATTTTTTGGCACAATGATTCAAAAATTCATGCAAATCACATCACATATTTAATACTTAAATAAGTGCAAGAAAATTATGAGTGAATTGGAAAATAGATTCTACTTGTAATAAGTTGTATAATTTGTTTGTAAAAAAATTCATGATTGGGACTTACATTGATTTCAACATGATGATAATACGTCAAAGCTAGTTTAGGGATAAGAGCTTTAGGTTCCAATAGGCATCTCATATTTCTAGACAATTTTCCGAGAAGTTGATTCTCACATGGATTCTTTCAAAAAAACAATTCTTGAAATAAAGTTTTTATTGATGTATTTTCATCACAAAACTTGAACAATGCATTGAACATCTCAAATGTACATGATATTTTCCCTCCAAAACCAAGATTTTTGTGCACAAAGAGAATTTAGATGGAATAGACAAGAATTTATTCTTCCTTCCTCATGGTATGGAAAACACCCACAATAAGTTTTCATTGCTAGCTAGCAAAACAAAGCTTCCATGGACTACAACTTGTAGATTCTAGACCTATTGTGTTTTTGGAAGAATTTGTTGCTAGTTGAGGATCCAATTCATAACTTTCATGAAAATTCAAAAATCTTATACAACTTATAAAAGTTGAAACCCAAAGGCTTTTGAGTTTGAAGGAGCCCAATAAGTTCATGAAGATCTTGATAAAAACATTGTAATGCAAGTGGACAAAAGACAAAATTAATCTGCTTGGATTCTCATAAGGAAGAATGTAGCGGCTTTGGATATGGCTCTAAAAACATGTGGACCTTATCGGTTGGGTTGTGTGGTGGTTATTTGTTCTTGACTCTTGGCCAAATATTTCTTGCGAATTATTAAGCAAATTGATGTGGCGTGTGTGCAAAATGCACTTAGTAATTTTTTGATGAGCCATGGAAATTAACACTAAGTTGTTGATAGGAATGATGTCCTTAAATTATAAGATTGGTCAAGGAAAGTTCATACCTCCACGACTATGTGCATGACCACACAAATTTGATAAGGACCACACAATGGTGAACAATAAAATAGAGACACTTATTTTAATGAAAAATTGGGCTAAATATTTGCACCACCACATGGTGAATCTAAAAATATATGCAATTATTTAGGAGGTTTCCCATTTACATTTGATGGAGTGCAAGGTTTTCCCATTCACCAATATATTTTCTAACAATGTTGTAAGGAATAAGATTTCAATTAAACATGCAGCAGTTCTTTACACAAACCACAATTCATCAAGGTGCATGACACAAGACAATGCATTGATATTGTGTGTTGAAAACACATTTCACACATGGATTCATAGGAATATGTGAAATTTGAGTGACATTTGTTCATTCATATGATCATATTTCATTCGTTGACACATTTATCTATGTGCCAAATATATTTCAATGCATGATATTTGTGTGTAAATGTACAAATTTATGAGTGCACGGATTTTGCATAATTTTCATTATTAATTTGTCACATCCTAAATTTGTGATGTGTAATTACTTTCACAATACTAAAAAATATTGTAGTTAATTCTAACTATTCTATTTTTTTGGGCAAACCTTTTTTAAGGGATGCAAAGGTTTCCCCTAATTGAGGAAACAACCTTGTGACAATCAAGGATATAATATTTGGGCAATGATACTAAGCAACCAAAAATAATAGCGTGCTATGATTTCAAACTAAGAATTACAATGATGAAGAGGACATAATGTTTATGGCAAAGTTGAAATTGTTTTCTATTGGCACAATTGTACAACTTGAGGAGTTAGTAATGTTGTTCATTATAGATTCAATAATAGGTATTGCAACAAATATGGAAAAGTCACAAGTAATGAATTAAGGAACAATTACCTTGAAACATGAGGCTATACCAATGGTGTCATTGAAAGACATAACCTATCCGAAAACATATTATCACCATACGTCAAATGACGTGTAGGTGGATGAAATGCAAGTCATCAATAAAGTTTATAATTTATAAGTAGTAGTGTTGAACTCTAATTGAAAACCAATAACTAATTAAATTGAATTTGGGAACATGAGATCAACCCTAATGTGTTCAAAGGTTTACACTCATTTGAGTTTGTAGCAAACATGTGTTTTGGAAGTGTTGTTGACAAAATTCGAAAATGTATTATCATTTGGACATACAATGATTTGAATGGAATCCCTCCAAAGTTAACATAACACAAGATTGAATTTAATATTCCAATTCATCAAGCCTAGTATTGAATGAACTTAAATTATGTTGTAATGGTGGAATAGGCTATTGATAAGTACTTGCTAGCTACATGTTTCATACAACTTGCATAAGAAATTACATGGTTGTCGCCAATAATAGTGCTTCCAAAGAAAATGGGAAACTTCATATTTACATGGATTTCCACAAACTAAATGCAACCACAAAGAAAAACATGTACCCATTAGCATTCATTGATGAGGTGTTCAACATTGTAATAGATCATGAGGCTTATTTGTTTTTGGAAGGAAACTATGGGTATCATAAAATATCTATAGCTCCACATCATGAATTCCCAATATTATGAAACTTTAATAGAACCCATGCAAAAATTGTAAAATAATATGTCTGTACAAAATCCATGGGCTTCAAAGTGTAAAAATGGTTATATATATAAATGATGTGTCTTTTTTACTTATGATGTTTTGTTGTGAAATACATAAAATTTATATTTTGACTAAATTTGTGCAATTATCGTGATGTAATTTTGCATAAAACTATGCGATTTTTGTGTATTAAACATGAACATTCACATATGTCATTCAAAAATAATGTTTCATCCATTTGAATATTTAAGATATTGAATACTTATAGATATCATTCATATTAACCATAACATGGAATTCATGTGATTTTTGTACAAACCTATGAAAACAAAAATTTGCACAAAATTTGTATGAACTTATGAAACATGGTAAGTTTGTGATGCAAATCTTAAGTATAAGACTTTTTTTGTAATATGTTGGTGAACATTTATAGGCCAAATAATGTCTTTTGGCATGAAGAATGAACATACCGATTGATAGTCAACAAAACATTCATGATAACTTTTTTAGATGAACTTACAATGTACAATGACCTAATGAACATTCCCTTGTCCGAATTGAAAATATGCTTCCAAAAATGCAGGGTGTATGCCAATGGTATTAACTTGAATATTGATAAATGTGTTTTCATTGTCTTTTTAAAAATAATTTTGGGATTTGTAATTTTCAAGGAAAGGGAAACCACTTGATCCTAAAAAGACATATGTAATCATAAACATGTCAACTTTGATAAACCCACAACAAATACAATTGTTTAACAATATGGCATAGGTCAACAAATGTTTCATCAATAATTTCGGGTTCATAATGGCATTTATAACCAAATTGATGAAGAAGATATGATCATTCATATGTATTTTTAAATGTTAACATGCATGGGATATGATCAAGAAACAATACATTGAAGGGTTGATATTGATTTCACCCAATTAACAAATAACACACATATGCTTATTTACTAGCAATAATGGCAATGATGGCACATAACTTAATAGGCAAACATTACCAATTTTTATTACATGCATTTCAGTTGTTAAATAGAATAAAATTATACCACCACATAAGGAGAAACTTTAACAATGGTTTTTGTTTTACACAAATTTGGAGATGTTAGGTAATAAATGTATTTTCTATGTAGACCACATGCCATTAATTTATTTAGTGAAAAAACATAGGTGTATAGGTGGATAACAAGATGGTTGTTGCCATTTTTGGAATATGAATTTATTATAATCTACAAATTAAAAAGGACCCATGTAATGGTTGATGCATTGTCAGGACTGCTTGAGACATAGGAATTTATAGGTGTTCCAAACCAAACAATAAATGTTTACATTATTTATAGCACAACCTATATGGATCAAGGAAGTACAAGATTACTTACAATAGGATAATTTTCAAATAACTTCATGATAACACAAAAATAAAAAAATACTAGAATAATAGGGCCTTTCACCATTCAAAATGGAATATTTTTCAAACAAGGATAGGAAAATAGGTTACAAAAATGTCTTATAGTAGAAGAGATACTTGTAGTACTCAAGGAGTTACATGAAGGGATAATAAGTGGTCATTTGATAAAAAAATTACAACAAAAAAGATATTTGATTTAAAATATCATTGGGCTATGTTGCTAAAAAATGTAATGGAATATCACAAGGGGTGTAACATGTGTTAAAAAGTAGGTGAATTGAAAACCATGAGTTTGGCAAAGTTGATGACAACATTACCAGAGAAGTTGTTTATGAAATGGGGGTTGGACTTTATGGGACCCATCAAACTAGCTCATAGATTTTTAGGTAATAAATACATATTGATGGCATTGACAATACCATTAAGTGGGTGGAAGCAAGCGTGCATTTCAAACCAACATTACACTAGTACAATGAGGTTCATTTACAAGTGTATTTTGATTAGGTTTGGTTATTTGTTAACATTAGTTATAGATTGTGGTGTGCAGTTCATTAATGATGTTATCAAACACCTAATTAAACACTTCCTATTGAAGCATGTGAGTTCAACAATTTACTACCCATAGTGGAATGGACTTGCAAAATAAACTAATAAGATTATCAAAATGCTATTAATGAATCTTGTGAGTGAAAATCATTCAAATTGTGATGAACATATGTCAATAGTATTGTTTTTATACAAGATTACATACAAGGTTATAATAGGGTATACACCATATCAATTGGTGTATGGTTTGCATTGACGTCAACAATATATGTTATGCCATTTTTCAATAGAAGACCATGGGATGTAAACCTAATATGGGCAGTGACAAATCAACTACATAAATTTAGGAATATCATTTAAATGCATAAGAAAATGTCATTGGAGCTTAATGGAACAAGTACTTGTGGTTGTAACAAATATCATTTAAAAAAAGAAATCCAATTTGGCAATTATGTGTTTTGGTTCCCAAAATAAATTTTTTGGGGTAAGTTCAAGAAATGGTGGTATGGGTTGTGTATAATACAATATTTCTTGCAAAGCAATATTGTATTATTGGTCACTTTGGGCGAATTTGAATTCAATTTTGAGTTGGTTAATTTTAATAAACTTAAATCATGCAAGTATGTTGATTAGGAAGTTTCAAAACTACTAGTCAAACATGTTAGTTAGGAATGTGTGGACATAGTAGCAATCCAAACATGAAGCTTGTAATTACATCAATATATTGGGACATGACTATATATATATATATAATCGCCTACAAAAGAATAGGTAGATGTCATGTCACAAGCTAGAATAACAACTAGTGAAAAAATGACAAAAACAAGTGGAAAAAAAAATAGTTGACATGTCATGAATTGATATGTTGACAAGTTGTCGCAACCCCACTTTGGGGCTAAGTGTGAGAATGCAACTCACACTCCCAAAGATGGGAAAATGGAGTCCTCCGGGACTCCCGAAAATTCAGAAGACGATTTGAGGGGTCAAATCTCCTTGCCTTGGCGCGTTCTTTATATCAATGAAAAGCTCTTGAAACGTAGATGTCCAAAATGGCCTCGCATTGCCCATTTGGACATATACAGCCCAAGTTATGGGCAAAAGAAAGGTTGGGAGTCAAATTGCCAATTTGACTCCCGACCACTAAAAATCGGGAATCGACCTCTTCCCGACGTCGCCTCAAGGAGTGCGACACGGCGTTGGAAAGCTGTCGACGAGAGCTACAACTTTGGTTTAGAGCTCGTCCCGATCCGAGTTCGGGGCGAGAAGCTATGGCCATCCAAAGTCCCGGGACTCCAACCCGGGACAGTTTCGGGACTCTAATTTGAGAGTCCCAGGAAAAAGAGCCATTCGGATGTAGCCTCCGCGGTGAGACGCAGAGAATACTCTATGGGGGAAGGTGGTGGCTTCCCTCGAGTCCAGGCCATGGTGAGTCAAGTAGTCCAAGTTGCCCGTGGCTTGTCTCAACACCCAAGGGTGTTCCCAAATGCTAATTAACCTTCTTGTGGTTCGTTTGGATGCAAATTCAAGCTTGATCTTCTAGTCCATCTTCGTAGTCTAATCCCAGGACTTCTAGCACGGCCCTCTACCCCTCTTTAGTGCCGGGAGTCGGGAGCGCCCCTCAAGTCCCAACTTTTCGCAATTCAACATAGTTGGACCTCAAGTGGGTTCAATTCAGGACTTGGGAGTGCGTCACGTAGTGATAGGGTAAATGAAGTTGAGTTGTTTACGCATGTGGACAATAATGCAACTATTAATTAATCATTAGTAATTCATGTGCATGTAATTAGGGTGATGTTAAAAAAAGGCAACCAAAAAAAAAAGTCATTTTGAATGGCAAACCCTTAAAATGTACCTGATTTTATGACAAAAGCAAATAGAGTAATAATTGTCTTGAAAAATAGTTAGTATCCATTTTTCCTGTCATTTTTTTAATGGTTTACATATTAAGTCTAGATGTGATGAATGAAATTTAATTTATTGATTGCATAAAATTGCATGAAAAATGACAAAATAGTAAAAGAAAGTGAGAAAGGAGAAGGAAAAGGAAGAACATGTTCCAAAATACTCGTACATTTAACCATAGGAGGTACATTCTTTAGGAAATTCACCTCCGACACCATTAAATTTTTATTCACTAAAAAAAAAGGATGGGATTGATTTAACGACATGTTTAGGAGGTAGTGAGATATAATAAACAAGAACAAACAAGACACAAAATAAATTTTGTGGGAGTTGTGTCGATGACCAAGAAGACGTTGAAGATAACAACTATAAACTATGATTTTTTGAGATTTTGAAAAAGAAGAACAAGTAACATGGGAAGAATTTGTGATGCAAGGTAGTTTAAGGAAGGAAAAACATCACGGGGAGCAAAGTCAGGAATATCATGTGAAAGCTACATGAGTTTCATAAAAGGCCAAGACAATATGTATTTTAATAAAACTTATAACCTTTTGTGATAGACCTTTAAAAAAACCATGTAAAAAATGGTGAAGAATGTGTTGCCAAAAGAAAAAACATTGCTCTTGGTTTACATTAGCACCACAAAAATTATACTATGGAGTTAGAGTAGATACAAATGTGGATTCGTCTAAGAAAGAAAAAAAAAAACTATGCAAATTGTGTAGGGTTGATAAGGTTGCTTGAAGTTGAATGAAAACATCTAGGAGTTATTGGTACAATTTTTGAATACTTGGAAAGCCCATACAAATGATTAAATCTTTGCATGACTAAGCAACAAGGTTGTATGCATTTATATTAGCATACAACTAAGTTTAAGATTTTAGACAAAATATACTAAAAATAGTCCATTTATTTTAAGGAGAAAGCCAAACAAACATTGGGTCGAGTTGCAAGAATAAGAACAGATGTATGTAGGAACAATGGAGAGTCTCAAAAATAATGTATCCATGCAATGTTAGGTTTGTTATTCTTTTACAAATTATTTATTAAAAGAAAAAGGTTAGTTATTGTAACAATAAGAATACAATTATTTTCATGATAACAAGTTAGGGAGAGGTAGTAGATTTGGGCCACTATCATGTTCAATCGCATGAAGAAAGAACTCTAAAGTAAAGAAAAAACTAATGGGAGCAAAAGTTGAAAATTAGAATGTATCTAATGTTTCTAGAACATGAGGTGCAATATTCACATATGATGCAAAGAAAAAGTTATCACTTTTGACATGTGAAAATAAACATTTAAAGGTTTTCATCTAGGAGATATGAATGGGACTTATACAAAAGTCCCAAAGGAAGAAGAATTAATTGTATGCCAACCTACCAACCATTAGACTAAAGCCAAGTGATTGGTTTTCATATATGTGAATAAATGTTGGTATATCATCATATGGGGTGTTAGTTTCATGAGATATCATTACGACATCCTATGTTAATATTAATATTTGAAATAAAATAAAATAATGAATGCCATTGACAGTTTTTAATTGGTTAATTCTTAGTGAATTTGCTTGTCCATATCAATCTATTGCTTATTGTTAGAAAATGTGGTGAATTTGTTAAATTTATAATCTAATGAATTAATGATAATTTTGACTAAATAATTAGTGAAACTCCTAGTGAATTAAAAACACACATCCTTACTTGTGCTGCCAATTATGACATGTGTAATTTTACAAAAACATCAACGTATTTAAAGGGAGAATCACATTAAATATGCATCATTGCGCCCCAAAATTGAGAAGAACCACCCACCGTGTCCAGTCCAAAATATTTCTAGGACTTTTTTCAACTTTTGGTGGATGGTTATTTGTACAGAAAAGTGGGAGTATTTTTGGCAAACTTGATTGATTGATTGATTGATTTATTTATTTTTTGGCACATGAATGGCTGAAGTAGTGGATTACTTATATTGTTCTGGCTATAATGATTTGATCATTTTTCATGTGGACATATGGTAATGGTTCTGGCACCAAAATAACGAATAATTTCTAAAAGAAGACAAATGAAATGTAAATAAGGTGGGAAGTTCAAGCAAGTTTTAATTTGTTTTTCACAAAGTTCCAAGACCAAAAACAAGATACAACCATAAAAGATGCCATTGAGAAGAAAAATACTAGTAAATGTTATGAGCAAAGTGGCAAATGTGTTTAGATGACACAAGTTCTCCTAAGCTTAAGAGTGGAGGGAGCCTTATACCTACAAAATAAGTAAGCATAATTTCCCTCCCACTTCTAAGCACTAGGGATAAGACCCCTCCTCTTTTCTAGGACATATATTCGTAGATATAAGGTGCCTTTCAAATACACTAGAAATTTCTCTAGATGCATATGTGAGGTAAAGCCTTGAGAGCAAGGCATTTACCCAGCTGAAAGAATGACCGGAGCTCATGTGTGTAGGACATCCCACCTTAGAGGGTCTTCCTTAGAGTGGGCATTTCACAAAATGGACACCCGCCCATGAGTGAATTGCATATATGTAAAAGTGCCTCCAATCTCCACATCACAACTAAATTATGTATGTGTAATTTACACATCCTAGTCACAAGTGACCTTTGAACTCCATCCATCCCACAACTAGTTATGGAACTAGTTGCCACACAATTAACGTGCATTCACACTTGGTGATAGGGACTATAGTGTTGAGTCTCCTAACACCATGCTAGCCATTTAGGACTTAAACTTAATTATCATGAATTTTTTTATGTTAAGCTAACTTTCACTTAACATTAAACTATCGCTCATTTAACATGGGGTGCCACCTAGGATGCCACCTAGATTTTCATTTAACATTGACTTAACATCAAGTGTGAATGCACCATTAGTGCCATTTTGGCTTACTAGCTTATAATTCCAATCCAGTGAGTCCCAACCATTGGAAATTTCTTTACCTGAATTTGGCTTAAAAAACTCTTTATGCACAATCACCACTTTTGTTCATAGTTATGACATTCTTCATTTTGCACATTAAAATTCTTTAAAATTCTTCATTTAGCACCTTGTCATAACATTCTTTACCCGCGAATGTTTACCAAATTACACTGGTTGATCTATAAATT
>Ga0116231_10001620_pt1 | contig 46449 bp, 53 predicted proteins | sample S1TSphgellanicum_2_FD_89695 | JGI IMG/M metagenome (GOLD analysis project Ga0116231, IMG submission 89695) | Host-associated microbial communities from peat moss isolated from Minnesota, USA - S1T2_Fd - Sphagnum magellanicum MG | ecosystem: Host-associated > Plants > Peat moss > Unclassified... | reverse complement strand
GGTGGGGGGTGGGTGGTTGGTGGGGGGGGGGGGGGGGGGGGGGTGCCCCGCTTTTGGTGGGGCGGCCCGGGGGGGGGGGGGTGTGGTTTGGTGTTCTTTTTTTTGGTGGGGGGGGGGGGGGGGGGGTGCTCTTTCTGTGTTGTTGTTGTGCTCTCTGCTTCCTTTTGTGTTTTTGGTCTTTTCTTTTTTTCCCCCCTTCTGTGCATTGTGGCCCTGGAGCTGTGAGAATGTGCAATGCGGAGGAGATTAACAGGAGCTTCTTGATGAGAAAGGAGGGTTACTCTCTCTTCTTTTTGCTTTTGATGATTGCTGAAACAACAGTCGTCTACTCCATCCGTTTCCTTTTCCCGTCCATTTTTTTGCCTTCTTTCTTTAAGAAAGGAATAGTTGGGTTGCGTCAAAAACTGGCTTCACTTCGATCTCATTCTCAATTTGCAGCAGAGAAGGATGTTGTCAGATTAAGAATACTCTTATCTCTTTCTGTCTGAGGAGGAGGAGGAGGAGGTGCATCAGTTTAGTTGTGCTACTACTGTTTATAGGGCAGATCAAAGCTCATTCAGAGCAGATTCTTGCGAGCAAGTGAGAGATGGGTATTATTATGTGAAGCAAAAATCCACAGAGAGAGCAGGAAAATTATGGCTCTGTGGAATGGTCACCTGACAATTTCCATGAGTACTTTGCTCGGGACCACAAGGGCTGGTACCACAATTAGCTGAGGTACCAGCCATTGTGATACACCATCCTCAGTGTACGTCTCCCAAGAATGTTTGACAAAAAGACACTGTGATGAGGTTTACATGATGCTCTGAATTTCCTTGACATGTGATATGTGTAGAGAGACAAATAGAAACAGCAATTAATCATGGTGATGTGACATTCTGATCAATCGAGCACCAGCAGGAATCAGAGCAAAAACATGGGCATGCAACAATTGTTGGTACAACAACCCAAGACTAGGTTCATCAGTGATAAGAGTTCATGCACTATATACATTCATGTGGTATCTCTGGTGAGCTCACTGGAGCTAGCTCCAAAATGTTAACTCCAGTGAGCTCTCTCTCTCTAATGGCAGGAAGTTAGTCAGCAGAGGATTTAAGGAATGCCGGAGTAACATTTGTAACCTGCTTGGCTGAGATTTCTGGATTACTGTGTGCCAGTGTCAATGTCATTACATTATGATTGGAGGCAGATCCAGATTGGAAAGCTCTCCTGATTTCTCTAGCACAATTGCTTGTGCAATGGAATGGTGTAGTTTCTGTCTGCTGTGAACTAGAATACACCAAGAAATTGTCGTCCTCAAATTAGGGTTTGGTTCCAAAGTGCTGTGTTTCTAGGGTGTATTCTGGGCAAGTTAAAGCTTGAGAATGTCACAAATCTGTACAGAAGAAAGCTAGGTCCAAGTTCAATCCATGGTGCCGGATCAGGATGCACATCTCTCTCTTCTGTTATGAAGAGTGGGTGAATTTGGCATTTAACAGTAAGTGTGGTACTGTGTGCAGAAAATGGATTGCGACCAGAGCCAGAGGAAGTGCCAGCCTTTAGGGAGTATTCATTGGAGTCACTGAGGTTGGCAACAAATGGATTTAATGCAGACTTCATTGTGTCAGAAAGTGGAGAGAAAGCACCAAATTTTGTATACAAGGGCAGGCTTGAACAGAATCACTGGATTGCAGTTAAGCGATTCCCTAAAGCTGCATGGCCTGACCCCAAGGGTTTTGCGGTATTATTCTCCCCATTCATCTATTTCATCACACACAAGTTGCAAGCTAGAGATCAATTCTCTGTGGTCAAAGATTTGAAACTGCTTTATCTCAGGGCATCAGTAAAAATCTTGAAGATGGCTCATTTTGTCTCAATTCTGCATCACAGTCTGATGCGAATTTGACACGTGGTGATGTCTCTCATCAGGTGCAATGTGATGTTATTATGGCAGGATGAGGCGTGGAAGGTGGGACAAGTAAGGCATGAGAGGTTGGTTAATCTGATTGGGTACTGTAGTGAGGGTGACGAGCGCTTGCTAGTAGCTGAGTACATGCCCCATGATACTCTTGCCAAGCATCTCTTCCATTGTAAGTTGTGGTCCTTGCTCATATACAATTAGTGTGTCAAGCTTGTGATGCAAGGATTTTAAACCTCTGGACTTAGTCTGAGTTTGCTAGCTCTTCATAGTCAACAGCAGACTTTGGGTATTCTCCGTGACAGCAACAGGCAATTCCTTTGTCCACTTTATTTGCAAATCAGATTTGTTGACATGTCATATATCACAGGGGAGTTGCAGCCAATGCAATGGGGAATGCGGTTACGTGTGGCACTCTACATTGCTGAGGCTCTAGATCATTGTGCCAATAATGGGCTCCGTCTATATCATGACCTCAATGCATATCGGGTCTTGTTTGACCAGGCATCATACTACCTGACCTGACTCTAACCATTCCCGATGAGTCTTTCTTGTTCCCTACTTGTTGATATAGCTATAGTAAGTCCATGCAGAAATACTCTTGAAATCAGATATCATTTTTGCCAATAAATAGATCCTAGAATAAGAAAAGTGGACCTAGCTACGGGCTGTACCAATGGATTATATTCTGTTGGGTTGCAGGATGGTGATCCACGACTCTCATGTTTTGGCCTCATGAAGAATAGCAGGGATGGCAAGAGTTACAGCACTAATCTTGCCTACACTCCTCCTGAGTACTTGCGAACAGGTATCCAACCAGGAGGATCAGACCCATCATTAATCCTCAATAAGATTTTTTTTTGGAAGAAAATATTGGAATGGAAAACTGAAAGACTCAATTTCAAACTAAGGATTCAATTGAAGGCAGCCATATAATTGCAGGAACTGCTTAGTGGAATGCCAAACTCCATCAGGACCTGAAGGTCAGTTTTTCAAGTTGGATTTACCACTTGATATGGAATGTGAACTAATGCATTTGTAACCTAAAACTTTGGGTGGTATGTGTAGGGCGGGTAACACCCGAAAGTGTGATTTACAGTTATGGCACTGTGTTGTTAGACCTATTGAGTGGGAAGCACATACCTCCAAGCCATGTGAGTGTGACATAACCCTTTCTCTATCTTTGTCCAGAAATATGATATGAATCTTGAATCAATCCGTAAACTGTTGTTTGTGTCTGTTCTGAATGAGAGGGCAGAAAAATCTGAGAATTATTCATTACATTTGTTAATTTCTGATCCAAGGTTTTCTTGGAAGGGACTAGAGTTGAAGTAGCCTAGAGGTTTCATAGTTTTAGGGTGGACTTCTGTGTGCTCAGATGACATGAAGTTGAGGGCAAAATGAGTGATGGGTGATGCAGGCACTGGATTTGATACGAGGAAAAAATATGCTTTTGCTTATGGACTCCTACTTGGACGGTCAGTTCACAAATGATGATGGGACAGAACTAGTGCGTCTTGCTTCCCGGTGCCTACAATTTGAGCCACGTGAGCGACCCAATGCCAAAATGCTTGTCACTGCACTCACGCCACTGCAACGAAGAACTGAGGTATCTTGCCACATCTTGTTGCTGCATCTCATGACATGAACTGCTTGGAACTTGGGAGTTGTCCTACAGTGGTGTCAAATGACTTGGTTGACTTGGTTCTAGAACAAGTCTAGGTTTAGGGTAATCAGTACTATAACTGAGTTTCTGTCACTTCTGAATTTTTCCTCACCCATTCTAGTGAGGTAATAGAATCACAAAAAAAATTTAGACAAGCATTCCATTTTTGCAATAATTATGGAAATTGGTGGTCCAGTGCACATTAAATGCTGAGCAATATCCAGGTGGTTGTTTTTTCAAATCAAAGTTGGAGTCGCAGTTGTCATGTGTCTTGGAGTGAATGGTGTTTTTGTCATTTAGTCAGAGAGAGAAGCCATTACAGTGGTTGAGATTGGAGCTGCTGGGGATGCATGGGTTGGAAAATTATACAGCAGGTACCCTCGTACACAATGATGGGGATCTCACGGGGGGATTCAGTACCAACTCTGACATTCTCACCACTAGGGGAAGCTTGTTCTCGGAATGATCTCACAGCAGTGCATGAGATTTTGGTAAAGACGGGCTACAAAGATGATGAGGGTACAGATAATGAGGTACTGTTCAGTAAGCCTCCCTGCTTGTTATGTTTTCTATGGAGACAATTCACTCTGCAGGTCCTTATTGTGGGTTGTGAAGAGAGAGGCTTAAGTGATTGATTCTGATTACTTGTGGAAGGGGACGATCTAATACTCACTTGAACGGAATTCAGCTTTCTTCTTTTCTCAACATGTAAAAGGAAGTGGAGTTGGGGGTTGCAGTTGTCATTCCAGGTGTGGACAAAACAAATGCAAGACATGCTTAACTCGAGAAAGCGAGGTGATATGGCATTCCGTGAGAAGGAATTCAGGGTTGCTATTGACTGTTACTCACAGGTATCAGCATTGCCCTAAACCTGCCCTTGTTTTAGGCGCAACAGTCCATGTGATGAGTGCAGGGCACATCATGTTGACAGTACATTTTTTGTCACAGTTTGTTGATGTAGGAACAATGGTGTCACCAACGGTGTTTGCACGACGAAGTCTGGCATATTTGCTGAGTGATCAGGCTGAAGCAGCTTTACGTGATGCAATGCAAGCGCAATATGTCCATCCCGAATGGCCAACAGCATTTTACATGCAAGCTGCTGCACTTTCAAAGCTGGGAATGGAGACAGATGCCAAGGATATGCTGAAAGAAGGTGCTGCACTTGATAGCAGGAGACAGAACTCATGAAGCAAAAACTCCAAATTACTCTCTTGAGCCTTTCTCTCTTTTCTCTTGCTTGATTTCCTCCCCATCTTCCACATCCATCACCTTTTCATTTCTCATGCTGTGTTTTTGTTTCTAAAAAAATCCAGATAAATGGAAAGAGGGAAGCATGTGGATGTGCATAAGTCATCTCTTTAAATGGTTTTCCACCTTGCCTGTGATTTTGAGCCTTGCAAGGGCCTTTTATAACACTGCCTTTGCAGGGATATAGAGCTTCTATTTTCCACAGGAGGCTCTTCTTTTAATTAATGTGGACGGCAATAGGATTGCCTTGGTGTAGTGCAGAGGGATAAATTCACTTACACGAGGGGATACTGCTACTATATTTTTCTCTCCACAATAATTTTTCGACAATGGATGCACACTGGGATGATATGAATTTTAGTTGTCTGCTCTGGAGAAAAAAAATTTACAGGTTTTAGGCCTGCAAGTCAAAGTTGGGCTGCTAGAGAGGCATTCGGATACCAAGCCAGGCATGTGATTGTATTGCTGAGTTTGAAAAGATAGGGCATAAATTTCTATTCTACATGCCCGGCATCAAAGTATCACTACCTAGACTGTATTACCAGAAGCAACTCTGCATCCTCCCCTTCCCTCCCTTCATGCAGCAGTCGTGGTGTATACTATGCAGAAATAAAGAGGTCAGCTTGTGGCTATATTCTGAATTCTTGACTGTTTTGTTTGGTGATATGATGTTGCTGTGTGTTTTTTATTAACTCTCAAAAGTTTTTTATGAGATTTAAGGCTGTCACAGAGCATGAATTCAGTTTTATGATGTTTGGTTCTCTAGTTGTGTTGATATCCCTAGACATCACTCTTGTGTCCGGTAACCCATAAGCTCACAATCAATCACGTCCAATTAGAGGGCTCAAGCAGTTTTAACTCCACACCTCAACTATTTACAACGACCTGTATGCCCTTGCCATTTACTTAGTACAAAATGGATTTCCAATGGAAGGGTCACTGGTGGGTGCCAGGTTACATAATCCCAACAAAAGATAGATCCATCATGCCATTTTGGATGAGCCAATTGGTCTCAACTTTCATGGTTTAAGTTCTCAAAGTTCCTCTCCGTGATTTTGCAGTTCATGTCAGCCTGAAGTGTACAAAACTTGCATCTCCAATCTTCTGTTCTTGGGCATCTAGTACATAAGTGGATCAGACTTCTATTAATTAAGAATTATTGTGAGGCCACTCCTCAAGATAGCATTATGTCCTTCAGTCTAGAAATTCCAAGTTTGCCTGATGCAATTCCTCAAATTGACCTTTACATAGCTAATTAGCAGTGGATCAAATGTACAATATTTGTAGCAGTTTGAAGACACCAATAGAAAACACATGTATCACAAAATGCTGACTAACATTGCCTTCTTTAGCGATTTCATCCTTTGAATCTAAAGATAATTGCAGGAGTGACATCTCTAAAAGAACACCCACAGAGTTTGACAACCTAGCATACATCTCCCCCTCATCCCCTTGCAGATTGTGTCCCTGCCTGCACCAGAGTGAGGATAAAACTTAAGAGAAACAAGAACAAAAAATGCCACTTCTGTAACCCAAGTTTGCTTGTGTAATAACACCAGGACATTGCAATTGCTCATAAATTATGAGGCAGTGTCTCAAAAGCCGACAGTTGCAGTACAAGCCAGAATTATTTTGTCCACTCCCACATTCTGAATACAACCTGCAGTATCATCACCATGAATGATGCTTGTGAAACTCTAGCTGGCTGATCTTAAACACTCAGACACTTCGAATATAGCAACAATTGTGCGCACTATTATCATAATCCATTTGGACTAATTTTTTATACATCCCATGGCTGTATCTCCCATGGTTGCATTCGTGTGTGTGTGTGTGTGTGTGTGTACTTCAGTGCATAACATAGTGAAACAATCCCATGTCAGCAAAGGCTGCAGTACTGTCCACCTTCATTGTCCATTCAGACTCCAAAAACCAGACTTTTGTGCAGTACTCTCTCCTTGTTCAATCTAGTAAAAGCTCATCAAACCCAAAACTACCTCAAAAGTTAGATAACCCTCAAATCTTTTGGCATGGTGAGAGTTATCTACTCTGTTCTACTGAGAGCTCTTCTACATGGGTGTGCTTTTCTCACCACAGTGGAGGAAGGGGCTGCTCCACTAATCTCTGCATTGCAGATGCTGAAAAAGAGAGCAGCACTTAGAAACAGCTTGTCACCTGATGTCACTCCGGCCTGCACCCTATATGTGGAGAATTTCCTTTTTACATGAAGTAAGTTAGTGTTGTCTTTTTGCGAGTGCCACCCTCCCCATACTGCTCATTCCATTCCTGGAGTTCCAACATACTCCCAGCTTCTGATGCAACACTTGACCGAACCTGCCATTTATACACAGTGAGAATTGGGTGATGATAAGGTCAATAATTCAACACAACAGGAACAATAAATGGAGACAATCTTTTACTTGACTTAAAAGCTACCTTATCCATGGCCTGTCGCATGTCAGCCATGTTCAGTGGACGAATGTAGGGTGTGACTCCTGCTTCAACAGCAAGAGGCTCCAAACCCTCAGCTTTGGATCTCTCTTTGTCCTGTCCATTTCAACATAAGTAAGTGAGAAGCAAGACTCTCATTGGCAACATTCCCAACCAACCCATCAATTATTTGACATGTTCTTACCTTCTTTTCCTTATCAAGCAACTCCCGTATGCGCCTATACGCTGCTGTTGTGCACAGATTCTATTACAAGCACACATAAGCAGTGTCAGCCATCCTTGATCTGCATTCTCCATTTTCAAAATTGGGGCTGTGCTTTTGTCCTGTTAAAAAGCATTACCAGGGAAACACTACAAGCTTAAACAGCCTTCTAGAGTGCGGACCTTCAAATCACTGCCTGAGTAGCCATCTGTGGCAGCAGCCAATTCCTCAACATTGAAATCTGGAGCAAGGTCCTCTTCTGCCAAAATGACCTTCAAGATCTTTGCTCGGTTATCTGCATCTGGCAAATCTATCATCAACCTGCTCACAGTTTCAAATGTGTCAGTGAATTTTAACCTTGCATCTTCCTGTCTCTATAATTAACTCCAGAAACCTACCCAATGGATGCATTGCAAATGCAAGAATGTGGAAATAGCTGATATCATTCCTATACAATGAAGATTGGCCATCAAATACAGACAAAATCCCATACAGGAAGAAAGGAGAGAAAATTGCTTTAAAGAGAAGACCTGCGTGGAAACCTACGAATGACCGCTTCATCCAGGTCAAAAGGTCGATTTGTTGCAGCCAACACCAACACACGCTCCCTCTCTCTGGTGCGCAGCCCATCCCAGCTAGCCATAAACTCATTTTTCAACTTGCGCATGGCTGAATGCTCAGTATCTTTTCCTCTTCGTCCCAGCATGCTATCTACCTGTACACAATTCAAGAGTCAGAACTCTAATCACTCCATAAAGGACACCAAAGTACAAAGGAATTGCACCATCAGGAACAGACATAAATGGGCACAGACAAGATCCCCAACACCCAATGGAATCATATAGTAATAAAGAAAGAATGTCAATACCTCATCAATAAAGATGACACTTGGGGAAATCTTGCTGGCCAGGGTGAACACTGCCTTCACATACTTCTCAGCTTCTCCAAACCACTATCAAGTGCATCACCAAATACACAGCTCAGTAAAAAGTCAAGGCAACCAAACCTTCCACAGAAAAAATAATACCACTTAACAAATGTGCAAAATAGATAACCTTAGAAGCAATCGTGGACATGGAAATGTTGATGAAGTTAGCCCCTGCTTCTGTTGCAACTGCCTTGGCGAGCATAGTCTTGCCAGTGCCTGGAGGTCCAAACAGCAGCAGACCCCTGCAGGGCTGCAGGCAGTAAAACAAATGTAAGAAAATTCTAGCTCACCAGGGTTTTGTCTATGGAGGAATCACACCCTGCACATCTGCAGAAAGTCAAGTATATAGATGCTACTTGGATAACATGTTCAAAGTTCCTCTCTTTCAGGGAGAAAAAAGTTCAAATTCAGAATAATAATGTCTGCCTTACTCCAAAAAAAATACCTTGGTCAATTGGCCTTTCAGGAAGAGCTCAGGCCGTTGCAAGGGAAGCATCACCAATTCCCGCAAGGTCTCTTTGACATTATCCAAGGCACCAATGTGGTCAAACGTCACCCCCAGCTCATTTGGAGGGATGACCTCAGGTAACAGCATCTTCTCAAACTCATTATCACACACCACATCCTGTCACATTCCTCCTTTAGTTAGTTCTGCTGGTACACCTGCTTAACAACGTGAAAGTTCATAATTCTTTAGAAATCCCCACTGTAGTCACAAGTAGTAAAGCTGTGGCTCATGCATCACTGTCCTCACTTTCCCCTTCCACTCTTCCCAACAGCACTTGCCAAAAAATTGTGAATGAAAACAAAGGGTTAACCTTCAGGTTCTTCTTTTGGGAAGAGGAACTGCGCTGCACAGACTGTATTTCCGCCAAACTATGCTGGATACTGACAACCCATCCAAATTATCCTGTCAGTTATGCTGTTCGAAGTGCAATAAGGTTGTTTCTCCAAGAAACAGATAAAACTAACCAACTGCTGATGTTTTCCCTCTCAGGTCTCAACACACACCACTCCATCCACAAGTAAAACTCACGCAAATGTACATCCACCTATCATAAATAAATACCAGAAGCAATCTGACTAACCTCTCAGCACTTATGATGAGTTTACCATTCCTCAAGACAGGATCCAATGTATTCTGCAAGTGGTGACTAATGCTCCATCCCACAACTTTCTCTGCCACTGGACCCAAAGTGTAGTTAGTTAATAGTAACTTCATAAAGTTCTGACAAGTGAAGGCAGCTCTGCACAACATTCAGCACAATCTACACACAAAAAGAACCAAAACCACATACTACACAGGAGAGAAATCAAGCACCCAATGGACATACTCTCATGTGTTAGCAAATGTGTTCGGATGTCAATGCTTGCAAGGTCATCACAGTCTACATTTGAGGCTCCCATCACCTGTACAAACCCCCTCTTAGCCCCACTCAACAATATAACCTTAGAAGGCTAAAGTCTTAGCACTTCATCCAAAGTCCCTCAAGAGTTCATACAACCCAATTGTTCCATCATTCATTCAGGACACCAACTTGAAATGTGACAATGCACTCCAAACATACCATGCGCAAATGTTGCCTGTTGGCCGCTGCTTTGAGTGTTTCAGTGTCTTGCTCCAACTTTCTGTTCCACTCTGTCAATTGTGCCTCTTCCTGCATAAGCTTCCAGTCACACTACTTTGGAAACTGTGTCCAAAAACTATTGTGCAACTGACACTGCTATGTTGAACCCAAACCAAACACATCACTCTTTTATACAAGACCAGGAGATATTGGATCCAGAAACAAAGACTATGTGTCAACTGAGAGACAGCCTCTAGTCAAAGTATGATGATGTGCTACCATTGAACAATAGTGCAATTCCATAGAATCCAACAATGCAACATCACATACACTGCACAATCTATTGCTGAATGTAAAGGACAGTGGGCAGTACAACCCTACAACAACTGACATGGAGAAGTGTTCAACAAGTACCTGAGGTGGCTGTAAATGAATCTTGGTAGGGAACAGCTTAACCAGCATCTTAGATGCCTTTGGACCCTCACCTTTGTGGTCCTCCATGCGAGACGCCAGTTGGTCCTGCCATATAAATCAAGTTACATTTGGTCACACCCATGTATAATCCACATACTCATTCAAACATACTTGTGTTCACAGGCACAAAAGACAGGTACAGGTACAGGCACAAAAGCAAATCAGACACTAAAAGTGAGTGGTGCAAGTGAGAAAGAGTACCAAAAAACCCACTGGTGCTTCAAAAGACAGAGAGACCTACCAGGAAAGAGAGATCCAACAGAGCAGTTACATTGTGTCCCCCCTTTGTGGAGATTGAAGAAATTGAATGACCCTGCACAATGAACCCCAAGAGCATTACATTTCACCTCCTTCCAAAGGGACTCCATCGATGTGGAATTAACACTTTTAACACATGAAACAAACCAAGAATCAATGCAACCCACAAACTGCAGGAAAAAAAAAAAATTGAACTATTTACTTGACTTAATGGTCACAGAGGCTCAGGACTAGCCTTATCTTTGTGTTGGTCCAAGGTGTGTGAACCAATAACAACCAGCCTATTTTCTTTCAGGCTCTCTAGCTTCATATAACGCTCAAAATTCCCAATGATTGACTTCTCTACATTCCTTATGAAAAGGATCAACGGCTCTTTCTGTGACTCCGCCTTGACTACCTGCATGTGCTCACATGCCCAGAACAAGCCGCTGAGCAACCTAGAAAACTGTCAATAAGTTGAAGCCACAAAGCATTCCACTCTGTAACATGTGGCTAAATTCCCTAAGATGGTTTGGTCTGCACTTTGTAAGACAACAGAAAGTGTGCAAGGACCAAACATCTTCACAAGTCCAATAATAAGTCAGGAATGTACAACATACCTCAAACAGAGACTCCAACACAAGTTTGTCCATGTCTGTCCCAGGAGGCTCCAGCCGAAGCTCTGACACTGCATGAAAGATTTGTTGGCAGCTGTCAAGCAAGCACGAATATCCCTGAGAATAGCAGTGTCCTACTGTCTCCCTCCTACAGCAGTTTTGGCATCCCTGCCCAGAGCAGAAGTTTTGCAGATGCACAGGGGACATGACCCATGAAGTAGACCAGAGATGGCTCACTAGCATTGCAACCCACAGAGTTATGTGATTGACGATGAACTTTGGGTATGAAAGGTATCAAAAAGGGTGAGAAAAAAAAGAAAAGTGACATACCATTGCTGAAGAAGCCATGGCCATCCTCACAGAGGTCAACCAAGTTGTTGCCACCATACACAGGCTTGTCAAAGCGCACCCCAACTTTGTTGGGATTGTCCTCAAGAACCATGAGCACACGTCCCTTTGAGCCAATTGCCGGCCCTCTGCATCATAATTTGGAACTCCCATGGTGAGCAATCTCATAGTTCTTTTAATCCTGACACGTGCTAATCACAGTCAAATTCTAAACAGAAAACGCTTAACCAAGCAAGTAGCAAAGATGAATAACCAAGAGCCATATGGACATCAAGCCGTTGTGCAGCAGTGAAGAGAAACTTAAAGTTTCTAACTAAGAGATATGGCAAGATACCCAGGTGGTGGTGCATGACTCAAAACAGCAAGGCCCCCTGTTGTGCCAGCATTACTGGCTCCAACATACTTCACCCGATCACCTTCACCAAATGAAATGAATCTTCAGTATCACAGGATACAAGAAACTAAAACTCTACAGCTCAATGAGCAAGTACACTTCATAGCCATATAGACAGTAGAAAACAGCATTGTGTCAGCAACAATCAGATGCTCCACAAGAACACATTTCCTTTGACATGCTACCTCACAGCACATACAACTTGATTGCCATCTGCACTCTGGTTTTCCCTACCATAAGGAACTTCAAATGTGTTAAATTCTTCCTCATAGGTAGGTGTCCATACCTTTCTTGAGAGCACGGCGGGAGTCACTGGGAGCCTTGGCAGCAGTAGCAGTAGTAGCTGCAGCTGCAGCAGCCACAGCAGTTACCAGCTCTTTGGAATCTACATTAAGATTGTCTCCATTGCTTTTTGTGTGAAAGTGTGACAACATCCCAAAAGGAGTTACCTCTATCCCTGCTGCATCCATGTTGTGACTATTGGACGACGTATTTCTAACTAATTTGACACTGTCAGCAGATCGTGATGCAGTTTGTGCCTGCACAATACAATGCCAGGAAAAATACCCACTGTTTGTTTGTGCACAAAGATGCCATGCACTACATGAAACTCTCAACGTGAGCTACTAGTTTGTTTCTTGAGAGGAACTGCCACACAGATCCCACAGGAAAAAGCTCTGCGGATTCCAAAGTTACCACAAAGGGAAGAGGCAATTTCAAAACCCAATGTCAAACAAAAAATCTTGCAGTTTGAACTTACGAATATACCAAAAAACATAAATCAAGTACCTTCCAAACAAGTTCCAGCTTACAGAGTTGAAAAGAATTGAACAGAACAAAAGGGTGCATTTCCTACCATGTCCTTTAAGTCCCCACATCCATCATGCAGGAGTTGAACAGATGCATCTGCAGCCTGCTGATTCACAGATTCTGATTGCTCTGCCACTGTCTCTCTGCTGCCAGGAATTAACTCACTTGCCTGTATCATCATTACCTACTCATCAGCCACCAAATGGATCGAAATGGATTCAAACATGACTTCAATGATTGTGTTCAGGTATGCTCCTCCAGCCAACCTTTTCTATTGGGCTCAGGATCTGGTTGGAATCATTTAGACACAGTGCACCTTCTTCTTAGGGCATAAATATCTAACTTCCCTGTGGCAACTTACTTAATGAGTTACCCAACCCTTGGTGACGTCTCAACTCAATCAAGAAAGAAGTTTCTAAATGAATCAGTGAAGGCAAAAGAACAAGAAAATACTTTAAGAGTGTTTGTCAATGAGAGAGGTATAGGAGAGATACTTACCTCCAAATAAACACGAGCACTATCAAACACAAGCAAGTTAGCTTGCATATGCTGTGCCAAGCCCTTCACTAACATCTCCTGGTATATTTCTGATCCTGCAACCAACACAGGCAGCCAATTTGTCTTTAAAAGCCTTCTTATAACCCAGTAGATCTCTCAGTAGACAGTACATATGTATGAGATTGCAGAGAAAGACTCACAACCAGAATGAGTGTGGCCGTAACCTTATGACCGTCACTCACTCAGACCATCACTCTTCACCATGAATAGCAGTGACTAGCTGCTATCACTCACCACTGACTTTGTCAGCTCCCAACGGTGGGTGTAAGAATAGTATAGAACCACCTACCCAAAATTTTGAGCAAAAAATTCTACACAAATGACTGTCCCAATTTCTAGAAACAATACAAAGACTTGCCCACAACTTTGGCTAGGACTGAAGAGACATAGTTGACCCCAAAAAGAAAATTAAGATCAATAGTATCCTCATTCAAGCTGCAAAGAACAGGTGAGGATAAAAGCTTAAGTTCATTTCAGCTTGGCCCTGTACAAGCAAGCATCCAAGCCTAAGGCACAGAGACACCTACACACAAAACAGTGCATAGTACAATACAGAAGATGGAGCATTACTGTGACACCCTAATCTCCCAAGAACCCTACACCCCTGACTACTAATCTCTTGTTTCACTCCCTAATGCTGAATACCTAGACCTATGCAAGCTCATACAATTACAGACAGAGACAATGCAGACAATCTCTATTTGCATCATCCCCAGCACAAGCACACATACCAGGAGGACCTGTCAGAAGGATGCGTGGGCTCACACTCCCTAACTCTGATATGTACTTGCTAAACTCGGGCCGCTTCAAAAACACATACATGGAGTCTACCAATGCTGTCTTGGTATTCTCACTGCGCATGTCCAGGAAACATAAGTTAAATGAAAGCACAAACTTGGTGTACTGACCACAAGCGCATCCAGGAAACATGAGTTACAAAAAGCAATGCCTTTCATTTCTCCCAGTCACAACAACAGTCCTTTCAGTGTAGTACAAATTCACGAAATCCAGAAAGCAATGCTCACTCAGTGCATGTACTTACTTGAGGAAGTAAGGGAATGAGTCAAGTGAAACATCAATATCCTTCCACTCTGACAACGATCGGCGGATGGTGTCTCTGTAGGCCTGGTCTTCTTTAGGTTTACTTGAAGAGCTTTTTGGTTTCTCAGACTTGTATCGAACCCGATGCTCCCGAGGTTCCTTCTTTCGTTTGGATCGCAGCACTGTGAAGGCCGCACCAAATGCATAAGGGAACGCACTTGCCGTCACAGCTGCCGCAGTACCAGCTGCAACCCCAGCTGCAACAGCCAAGGTAACCCATAGGGCTCGATCCAATGTACCACCGTCCATTCTTCAACCCTACAAAAGTGAATCCCCCATCATCAGTGCCTCTCCCACCCTAACTCTTGGGTCATCGTTCTTTTGCTCGCCGGATTGCCTGCTCCCAATTTCCAGAGGAAGGCTATCAACATTCTATTTGAGCACAAAGGTTCAATAGTTTTCCAACCAGATCTAACTCACAATTCTTTGAGAAACCCTACCAGAAAAACACCCAATTGTGTAAGTTGCCTGTTTGCAAAACCATGGCAGAAGATTATGTTCTTCCCACAGAGACAGAATCCTTCAATATAGAACCTCAATGAAAAGAAACCCCATGATGGCCCAGCAAAGCCAGCAAGCACTGTGGGTAGGAGGGGCAATTGACTTTCCAAGAATTAGGGCTGAAGCAAAGCCAAGAACATCGTCATCAAAGTCACGAATTAGGGTTAAAGCAAAGCGAAGAACATCATCATCAAAGTCAATAATTAGGGTTAAAGCAAAGCGAAGAACGTCATAATCATCATCATCATCATCATCATCTCTCTCTCTCTCTCTCTCTCTCAGCTGCTGTTCCAAATCCTCCTCTTCACCGACAACAGCTTCTCTCACAATCCCACCCAAAGATTACATACACAACACAAAACCAAAGTGGGTATAGCGGAAACAACACATTTTCTGTAGCACCCATTTTACCTGACACTTCGCTGCAGCAGCAGTCACTCCCCCCATCTACCACCACATCGATTCTTCTTCTTCTTCCTCCTCCTCCTCCTCCTCTTCTTCTTCCTCCTTCTCTCTGTCTCTCTCTACTCCCGCCTCTGCTGCTGCACAACAACAACAACAACAATTGACAAAACCACCTCCACAATTCACCTTCCAAAACAACCAAGACCCACAAAACGCAAGCAACAAACAAATGGTTGCAAAACATGCTCCCGAAAGCAAACAAAAACAAACCCACCAACCAAAAAAAACCCGTTCAAACCAAAAACCTTACCAAACGACCCAACTCGTTCTCCCCACTTTCCTTCGTTGGCTGCACCTAACGTAGCCGCACACGAACACCAACACAAGGAAACACTCTCCCACAACAGCCGACACAGCGCAAGCGCGAGAGAGAGAGAGAGAGAGAGAAAGAGAGAGGAGAGCAAAAGAAGAGAGTAAAAGATCCCACAAAAACACTGTCACAAACACACACACAAAGAAAGAGATACAAGACATGGGCCCACTAAAGGAAAGAAAATGAAAAGAAAAGAAAAGAAAAGGAGGACTACTTAAAACTTAATCACTGAGGTAGGCAATAAAATTATAATATTAATTAATTAGTGCTAATTACAAATATGGTAATTGAAATTAAGGGAGTTGCTCACTGCTGATTAAGGCATAGTTTTGTTTTTATTTTTATTTTTTGTTACGTGGAATCTTCAAAATTAATTAATTTTTCGACAAACATATATAGAAGCTGGCCTTGTTAAAAAAAATTTTAATTAAATTAAATTGTACTACTACCTAGGCTACGAGAAGAAGAATTCAGCATTGGGAAATTTTAAATGACTAGTAGGCTAGGTGGCTACTCCCCAAAAAAATAAATTATTTTTATTATCATTGTTTTTTCTTTTTTTCTTTTTCAGTCCTTTTTTATTTTATTTTTGGATATAAATTATTCATTTCTTGAGATTTTGATTTTTTTTTTTTAAAGGATGAAATGTACCCAAATTAAAAATTGTATTTAGGGTAGTACAATTAGAATATGGATAGAAAATAATAAATAATATTTTGTATTTGGGTACATTTTCCTTTTCCTTCAAGAACCAACCACCCCAAAAGAATTTGGAGAACAATTTGCTCAAAAAATGATAACTATTTATGGCTCTATCTAACTATTTTAGATAAGTGGATGAAATCTGTTGACTGGATAATAGTTCACATCCCAAGTATTTTAGATAATTGGATGAAATCTGTTGACTGGATAATAGTTCACATCCCAAGTGTTTTTGGATAATTGGATGGATAATAGTTCACATCCCAAGTATTTTGGATAATTGGATGAAATCTCTTCACTGGATAATAGTTCACATCCCAAGTATTTTGGATAATTGGATGAAATCTCTTCACTGGATAATAGTTCACATCCCAAGTGTTTTGGATAATTGGATGAAATCTCTTCACTGGATAATAGTTCTAACTTCTGAATGCTTAAGAAGTTCAAACAGCCTTTTGTTTTGGGTGTGTTCTGATCACCAGAAAATGTATAAAATCTTTTACTATTGGGAGAAATGCAAAGATTCAGGTAGCTTATTGATGAGTTTGAGGCTTTTGTTTTTCACACCATCAAAAACTCTTTTGCTAACAATTTTATAATGCTCTATTGTAGCCAAAATCCACTTAACATTCATTTGCATTTGGTTGTTGCATTTGTAGGTGGTCTTTTTCAAAAGTTATATACTCTTTTATTACAACAACAACAACAACAACAACAAAATGGTTTACAAGTCTTGTTCCTCACAATCAATTTTTTGTTTGTTTTCTTCCAAAGTCTTTTTCCTCACAAATCAAATTTTGTTTTTGTCCCTTCCAAGTCTTTTTCCTCACAATCAATTTGTGCTTGTCTCTCTTCCAAACCGTGCCACACTGCATGCTAAACAGTGTACTGTCCCATACACGGACAAGCAGCTCTGGACTTGGACGTTGTGTGTACCAACAAAAAGACAGCAAAGATTTTCTTGCAAAACCCATCATCAATTTCAAGCCAGGTACTATAACAAAGACAAGTAAAACACATCTTTCTAATCTTCTATCAAATTTTTTTTATCTATTGTTAAATTCAACATGCAGCTTTCAACACATGTTTTCATCAGTTGTTTTATTTTTTAAAAAACCCAACAAAAAAAAAAGCCTCAACAAATCTGTATATATCCAAATGGAGATCAAAGACAACAAACAAAAACTAGACTTGTCACCCCACCCATGACAAGTCATTTCTCAAATCACAAGTTCCAGTCATTAAGGTTTGCAACCCTAACTATCAAGGCACATTGTAGATTGCACTATATTTAATTCATTGCTATTGTTTAGTGTTTGCTTGTTAGATGTGAAATAATCGTTTCTATTTATCCAAACTTCCAATTGAACCATTGGCTTGTGAGAGATTTTTTTGGTAACAAAGAACTACACAAAGTTGCCCTCCAAGATGCAAGCATGAAACATGCATTGCTTTCTACCAGATCACTAGATCCATTTAGATCTTCCATAAGAATGTGACTGCTATGAAGTTATATATGTAGTTTTCGATCAAATGTTGAAAGTTAACAACAAAGCATATTAATGTATACATGTTGCAAGTTGGTCACCGAGCATCTTATCACATAGACATACTATAATGGAGGTCCATCATGTACTCAAAATATTGTCCTTTCAAGGATGGTACATTCATCATTTTGAGGATATCATACCAAGTATATCTACCATCTAATCCATTTTGATGATGCCATGCAGAATGGGTTTCATAATATTTCTACATAATAACACATTGCATTGATGATTACAATATTATTTATCACTTGATCACTCTTGTCACAATGTTGGAAAACTTAGTAAATCATGAAAAGCATTCACATGTTCCAACCATTGGCTAAAGGCCCAAGGATGTTATTTCATGAGTGTGCGAACGTGATAGTGATTAAGTGAGCATGAGCAAGTGAGTACGAGCAAATTTTTTTGGAATATTTTGTTGATGTCTACAAAATATTTAAAGAATATTCTTTGACACATACAAAATATTTGATGACATGAAAGAATATTTTGTCATGTGTTCGTGGATGAATGATATTTATGGATGAAAATGTGAATGATAATTGAAAATGGATGAACTTTTTCATGAATGTTATCAATTTTTTTTTTTGGTGAAAAACTAAACAAAAAAATAGGATGAAATTTTTTTATGTTGGTTTATTTTGAAAAATTCAACACATGAAATGTTGAAGTCATGCTTCAAATCATATTTTTTATTAATTTAATATGAAATCTATTAAGCTTTGCAGCATCTAAATCATATATAATCTTAAATTAAATCTAATTTAATGGCATATAAACATGTTGACCCACCAAAAGGTATGTGCCAATCCAAACACTACATGTTGACCACCAAGAGGCATGTGCCCATTAGGAATTGAAATAATATGAGGTAGTCAATGACATTTTACATTGTTTATACCATTTAATGTTGTTTTTTATTTTCATGCACTCTCTCAACCTCTAGCATCTAAGACAATTCTTACTACTTGTACAATCAAATTGCATTTTTCCCCTCTACTCTGAATTTGCATGATCTATACTTCATTTTGCATTTACTCTTCCCTTATTGCGTACTTGCATCATTTCTAACTCTACCATGTGTTTGCAATCATTAAACCTTTATTTTACAATGGGAAGGAAAAAATTGACACCAATTGTCACACCAAACACCTTGGAATCTATGATTGAATATACATTAATTTCAAACATACTAAATAAAATATGTGAAATGACAATAAAACCCTTGGAATATCCAAGAAATGAGACCCAACTAATTGTTAATTGACATTTATAAAAAATCATAACATGAATAACATATTGAAAAAGGGCAAAAATTGACAAAACAAATGAATGGGTGGCATCGCAATGGGTGAATGCAAAAATAAACAAAGAAAATCTTGCATTATTCAAACAAACTGTAAACATTTTCGAAGAGGATATGGAAGATTACAATTGAACAATGTTTACACATGCCATGGATTTTTTCAAATAATGTGTGAGTTTGAAGATTTCGATTCCAGAACTTTTTTTCACAACTTGGTTACTAAACAATTTGTTGACCTTTGGTAACTTACTTTCAACAAAATTCATAAAACCCCAAAGATGATTATACGCAACTTTAAGCAAACAAACATGGGTGCCACTAGAATTTTAAAATAAAATGTTAAAACATCATGAATTGTCAAATGATAAGGTCAGCCTTGAAACCAAGAGACTTGTGTGATCATAAAAAACAACAACATGTCGACAAATGAAAGAGGACTCGAAATCCTACTGTTTGCATTCAATTGTGATTCAATAGACATGTTAACATGAATATTTGTTCAAAATATGTGATCTTAGAAAGAAATATTCAATTATGAAACAAAATTAGGGTTGAACTTGAACATTGAAGTTGTTTGTTGAACAAATCTATAGTGAATGTTCAAACAAACAATCATTGAAAATATCATATCAAAGTAGTAAATGATTATCATAAGCAAATACATGATTTTGTGGTTATTGAAACACATGTAATTGTTCTACCATTTGGAGCCATTCTAACATATGTTATTATTCCAAACTCACCACTACCAACCAAATGGTCCAATCAAAAATAATAGTTGACATGTTTGATTTAAATTTAGAATTTGAATGGACCATTACAAATATGTCACCAACCTAACATGTTTCCAAACATGGGTTATTTTGTGCACTCAATTTAGTTTTATTTTGTGCAATCAAAGAAAAATAAAATATATATTTTTCATTTGCATCATGTCACGGTACCCCATATCCATAGCACTTTTATCGAACACCATCAATTTGGATTTATACCCATCTATAGAAAAAAAAGTTGAAAAATGTAAATGTAGAGTTCAAAACAATGGTTGGAAATTTAGCATTTACTAACCATTTGTAGGATTACAAGATATATGGAACAATGATTAAAATGTTTATTTTAGAATTTATGAATAGCTTACCACAACCACTTAGAGGCAATCCGTGGCTAGCAAACTCGATAAATCAAAATTTCAAAACATGATTCCATTGATAGTGCGATAACCTATTGGGATTCCAAACATCCAAAAAAAAATGATTCAATCTTAGAAAGGAAATGGCCAAGAAACGGCATGTGGCAAGCCCTCTACACAATAGGATAATAAATTTTGTTGTTACACATGATATGGTTTTTCACTTTACAAACAAAATAAAATGTACTTGACGTCCATTTATGTATTTTTTTCTTAAAGCTTTCTTATACACAATAGTTAGTTTTCCTTAATTCGATATTGTCAATCGACAATAAGAAGTTCCACCAACCTTTTTTATGGTATGCTTTTCTTCTTTGTTTTGTTTCGAATCAACCAAATATCTTCCATCCTAATTGGAAATTAAAATTTTTTCTCCATTGAACATTCCTCTCATTTTTCATTAATCATTATTTTGATTGTTGTGGATTTTTTGACAAGGTTCACACATCATCTTTACTTTCTTAACCAACATCTTTAATTTTGATAATTATCATTTGTTTTCCTACAGAGCATCATTCTTTTAAGAGCATCTCCACCTCACTCTTCAAATCTTTGGTCTATTTGATTTTTTGTAAAATGGAAACTTTTCATGTTCAAGGGTAAAGTTGAGTTCATTGTTCTTGTTGATCAGTTTGGAATTTCGCATGTCACAGATAAATGCTTGTGTGTGCAATGTTTGGTTGCCATCCAAGAACTGTTCACGTCTCCAAGGATGATGCATATGATACCAACAACAATGATATTAGATTTATTTACCAAGTTTTAATCATTGGTGATTTTGGTTTTAAATGGAAGGTGAATGTTGAAAGGTTCAAAATCTTTTTTGACATTGAAAATTGTAGCTTCTGTTGTTAATGTCGTCTCACATTTTGTGGAGATCAAGCAAGGAGTTCTCCCCAACCATGTCGATTTTAATCTTTGTTCATATATTTGTGTGATTTTTCCAATGAGGATGGAATGCCTCCAAACTCTTTTTGCCCATCAAAATATTTTATGCACATGAATCATTCTACTTTTATTTCTACTAATTCCAAATATTCCATTAGAGATATTCTTTCTATGGGTAGACCATACGTGTTAATTGTAGTTTTGTAGTAGACTGTCTCAGGGCTATGTTGTTTGTCGCGCACACTAGCTTTGAGTTGAAAGATTTGAACTATGATAAATTTCACATTGAGAATGTTTGTTGCATTATGACCACATTTAATGGTGATGTTTTGTTTGAACTCCCCCTCGTTGTTAGTCTTGACAGTCATTTTGGGTAGTGTAAGGAATGGACAAGAAACATGATGGCTAGGTGTGGTGCGAGGTTAACACAACTAACATCAAAAACAATTTCAACCTTATTTTTCAAACAACTCGGTGCTTGGGCCATTTGTGATGTTGAAATGATGGTTGCTATTTTTTTCTTTTTAACAAATGTAAAAACAAAAAAACTTGGAGAGGCGACATTGTTCCTAGTCTGCCTTTTTGCAAAATTTGTAATAATGTCCCCTTTTATGTGAATCTATGTGCAATTTACATGTATTACATTGTGTACAAGCAAGAGAATTTGATTTGAGTAGTGACTCATTAAGGTACACATGATCATTCAGTGGTGGAAGGTCGTTTTAAAGAAGTTGTTGAACAAGTTAAATCCTTGATCAAGGAGGAGGTGCTTCGCACACCGAAGGTTACCACATTGGTCATTGTGTTGGCTACAAGTAAAACTTTTATCTTGGAGCATTTGTTAAACAAAGATGGAGAAGGGCTAGTGGAAGTTTTGAAAGGTGAGAAGTTGCGCCAAGTGATGGACAAGTTCATAGCATTGTTTTTGCCCAATGTTTGGAATTTAGTTGCATTTTTTAAACATCGGCCAAGGAATAGAAGGTATGTTTCAAACATTCTAACTCTCAAAACAAACAGTGGTTTTGATCACATTCAAAATATTGTTTTCTAGGGCAAAAAATTGAAGAGAAAATGTTTTTGTTCAAGATGCTTATGCATGGAAATGATAGTGGTTGTGATTTAGTGAATCAAATGCAGCTTGACGACAACCTCCAAATTGCTTAGATCATGTTTGATCATGTAAAATGTGTTGAGGGTTGGATGACACTTGCCTACCATGTGTGTGATTCTTTCTATTACAAGGTGCTGATGGTTTCGATATGTGATATGTAATTTGAAAACACGAAGGCTCAGTGTGTCATGTGGCAGAAGTTGAACAAGGTGATGGAAAAGAATGGAATTCACAATCCAAACTTTAAAGGATTCATGGCCGATAATGCTCAAGCCAATTGGAACATAGTTCAAATTGTTTATGGTAGTAGATATCCAAGTGAACCAAGGGTTGATAGAGAACAAACTTGTTTTTTTCATCGGAATCAATCCTTAGACACAAAACAACGTATCAAGCCAAAGATGCGAAAAAAACATAGGACATTTCGCTATGAATACAAAAATGTCATTTATTTGGAAGAGGTAGATGTTCAATATGCAACAATCCACTATTTGTGGTATTCCTTGGGGGTGGTTGATGAAGCTGGACTTCAAGAATTGGAGAATTGGCTCAATTTTTTGCTTTTTTAGGTGAGACAATGGGGAGGATTTATGATACATATATTGTTTTCAACCCTTTCACACATTTCTTCTTATATCCCATATGTTTCACAAGTTCACATCTAAAGTAACATTCATTTAAAATCAACATAACAAACTTTTTTTTTTCCTTGCAAAAATTCATTTTGGAAGGGCTTATAAACATCCCCACATGCGATCTTTTAGAAACAATGCATAATGTATGCCTTTAATAATTAAGGAAAATGAGAGCATGCTTATATGTTACAACATTAGATGATTATGTTCAAGTTTTCAAACAATCAACATTGTATTTTCATTTCAAGTAGGGGGTCATATTCACAATCAGGGTTCCCAAAAAAGTTGTTTAACAAAAAAATGACTACAAAGGATTATTTTGGATTTTTATTACATTTATCATTTCATGGTCACAGTGGATCAATATATGATTATAACTAGAATAATGTCATGTTAATATAATTAAAAAATCAAAAAAATATATAGATGTCCTTTTGAGTCTTTTAAAATAATTTGAATCCTTGTCTTAATTATAATCTTCATTTTAAATGAATCAAAAGGAATGTATTAAACAATACAATTGACTTCAATTCTTTCATGGATAAGTAATTCATACATCTATGTTTGTCAATGTTCATATAATGCATTTGATTAAATAATATGATATAAAAATTTTGAAGGTTATAGAATCCATTGTAAAAGGGCAACAAGGAAACTGATTCCTATTTTTTTCCCATTTGGTTGAGTTTTTGTATTCATTAGGCTTGGAATTTATGTTCCCAAGTGTTGGCAAAATGTGTAGAAAATTTGCATGCAAGAAAACATGTTAAGTTGTATATAAAAGCTTAAGTATTAATTTTTTACATTTTTGGTTTTTTTACCAAAATATTTATGAATAATTACATATGCATGTGAAAAATCACCACCACCATGAAAATTATCATAGTTTGAATTATCCAATGTCTTTCATTTAAATTTATTCCATTTAGATTTTATATTTGGAAGATAACAAAAACAAAATCCTTAAAGGTTACCCTAATTATGAATATGCCTAAGGTGGTTGACTAGGTCAAAGGCTTGATAAGAGTGAAGTACTCTTGTGTAGAACAACCCAATCTAAATATTTGAAGCAACTTGCAAATGTAGTTTTGAAATATTCCCCAAGATCATCTTGCATAATTAAATTTGCACATATGGAAGGTGAAGAGATATTTGGTTCTTACAAATAAAAGGCAAACCTAGCCTTTGGATCATAAAAGGATTCAAATAGGCACGATCGTGTGAATTTCTTTCATCTTCGTGTAAACCATGCAATTGCTAGATCAAATGTGTGAATTGAACAACTTGGGGTGGATCAAATTCATGGAAATGTTGAAGTCCTTGAGGTTCCATGTGGAAATGGAGTTTGGCATATAGAAAGATAATGCCCCCCTATGTTGCATGTCCAATGTTCCATGTTGCAAAAAACCACCAAACATTCTTGTGCCACGAAGATAATTACCAAGTTGACTTTGAATGGTGTCCCTTCCCCAAGTTACTTTGAGTTGTGGTCATAGTTCCTTGGTGCACCCGTAAAGCTACACAAGTTTTGGTTTTATGTAGTTGACATAAATCGGTGTGTTGGTGGTATAAAACACAATTATGCATTTGATAGACCAACTATTTAAAAAATTTGGCCTAGTTCAAGTTGAAATTGATTTCAACCAAGATGAAATCAAGTTTTTTTGAGGAAGTGAGAATTGTTTTATGTAAATGGCAGTTGATTTTTTTCCTAAGTCTATTTGGAAGGGAAATCTCAATTCTTATAAATAAACTAGTGAATGAAATGTTGTGGCCAACAACGCATAATGGTAAGGCTATTTGTCAAACAATGCCATTCAAGATGTCAAATCTACATTATAATTGGTGGGAAGTTGGTCAAATTCTTGAAGCGATTATAAACCCACCATTGGAAGTTCCCCTTCTTAGATATGGATGAATTTATAAAATTTTATCTAACAAAAATCCAAACAAGAAGCAATATGAAATTACAATAGGGAACTTACTAGTTTGCATTTGTTTGGATTTGATAACTATGATTTCCAATTTGTCATGTCATCAAAGGAAGTAGGTCCCCTATAAACACATGTATTATGTTTTGTATCATGTCATGTTTTGTAGGTAATTTGAAAATTTCATCCATTTTCCAACTTGGAGTTGTGATGAAGTTTGTTGATTGTTAATTCGTGATGTAACTTCTATGTAAATAAGAGTACATTTCTGAATTATCATTAAAAAAGTACAATGAACATTGTCAATTCTAACACTTGTGATGATGTTATGTGTCTAGTTCCAAATGAGTTATTGCTCTCATTTGATAAAGGTTTCAATAATTTTTCATTTAGCAATTTGCTTGGCATGAATGATATTCCATTGTGAAATAGAGATTAGTTATCATATTAAGTTAAACGTTCATTAATAATTTAAAACATTATATTGCAAGATTATGGGAAATAATTTATAAGTTTCAATTGTAAGCACCAACAACAAAAGTTACGTAAGATATTATTGTCACAAATAATATATTTTGTATCCTTAAAAGAATATTATTGCCATGTAAGTAAATATTTTTTCCATGTTTATGGAATATTTCGACTTACATGCCAAATATATTCTTTAAAGATTTTATGCAGCTCACAAAAGTTCAACTCACATGCTTATTGCTTATCGTTCACAAGTTCACTACTCACACTCATATGGTAGCGACATTGGTTAAAGGCCATAGGTCTTGTTGTTGCTTATCATATTTGATGGTTTCTTACAAAACAACATATATAATGAGATTGCATAAGAAAATTCCACAACACTTTGAAGACCAAAGATGAAAATTCATAGTGTAGTCATAACCTTATGAGTGTTGCTTACAAAGTGTTAGAACATCACCTTCATCATTGATAGTAGTAATGAGTTGCATGACTCCCCACACCCCCATTATCTTCCTTAACTCCTTACGATGGGTGTAGACAAGTATGGAATAATTTGTCTAAGATTTTTAGCAAAACCATGTATCCAAACATTTTTATCCTCAATTGTTTTGTCCAAGTTTCCCATAACAAAATGATAAGGGGATAATTCAAATATCATTATTGCACCATCATGAATGTCAATTCCCTTCATCTTAGTTTGATTTGTTGCCATGTAAATTGTTATTTATTGTAAATCAAACACATACATGTGCACATAATCATAATTTATCCATCTTGTTACTTACGCCATAATTTTCAAGCTAACTTACAATCCCAATAAACTATGTTTCTATGAATTGTAAAGATGCCTCCACAATAACAATTTGAAGGACACATGACAATAAGTGTAGTCATAATCTTATGAGAGTTGTTCACAAAGGATCAAATGGTTGCTGTCACCAAGAATAATAGTGAATGAGGTGCCATGACTAACCATTGATTTCATCAACTCATTGATAGAAGGTGTAAATAAGTAAATAATAACGAACCCCAATTTATTGGACAAATAATTCTACAAAATTTGCATTTTCAATTTCTAAAAGTAATGACAAGACTCAATCACGATGTTGGCTAACATTAAAGAAACACAAGTAAAGATATTACATGTGAATTACGTAAAACTCCTTCAAGCTTGGATGGTGTATTTCATCATGCTTTTGTTATCCCTCCATCAAGAATGTTTGGATTGATTGTGATAGGTTGTGTAACAAATGCACAATGATTAATAGTGCCAAAATTGCATGTTTGATAGATGTCAAACCAACTAAGTTATTTTGGGCAAGACATATATATTTACCAAACAATGTCTATTCACAAGTTAAGTAAAATTTAGATGGATCCCAAAGCTTGAATGAAATTGGTTTGTCATGCCACTATCTAACAAAAAACCATATTATTTTTTTGGTTAGCATAGAATTTGTTCATGAAATTAAAAATATATATTTCAATTTCCAAACACACACATTCACCAGCAAAACAAACCAATCAACAAAATCTACTTTTGAAATTAGCATTGGAAATAGAAGTTAGATCATAGATCCATTGAGGATCATGCATGGCATAAAACTTCCAAGAATAAGACGAAGCCCATGACAATAGTAAGTGACCTTCATGTTTGACAAGCACATATTCCTTGTATGTTTTTTGAACAAGAAGGATTTGGGAGACCGAACATATGTGATTTCCCAAGAAAACAAAGAGGAAAACCTTAACCAAATGAGCATTTTTTTTTACTTTGGCTTGCTAAAAAGGATGATGAAGTTGTAGTGATATGTTTTGTCCCATTTGGTCAACATGTAATCCCCTAAGCTTAATAGTAAAGAACCCATTGCAATCATTGCCACACTTCAATAACTTACTTTCCACCCCTTTCCCCCCTTTCATTTTCTCACTCTCATTCATTTATTTCCTTCCATTCCCTCTTCCCTACTTCTTATAAACCTACTTTTATGTCCAACAAATGCAATATTGAACTGTTTCTTCACAAATTTTTCCTACAAAACTTAGAACAACGAAGTAATTTGCAAAATCCATTGCGTCAATGTGAGCTATGAAGGACTCAAAATTCACATTTGATGAGATGCACTGTGTTGCACAACTCTCTTCACCTTGTCCATTGGTTGGTTTTGGGTTGGGGGCCATGTCTAGTTTTGAAGTTTTTAGAATTAGGTTCTAAAATTAGAAACTACTTAAATAAAAACCAAAACTATGCAGTGGCCTTGGGTGAACCAACACCCACATTGGTATATTTAAGGTGAACTCTATATTTTTTTCACATATTCAAAAACACTAGAACCCTAAACCCTAATATCTTAAAAGGACATTGCAAGATGGGACATTGACATAACAAATGTTACCAAATCTAAACATCCTTAGTAAAAATTCAAATTGTTATGACATTTTTGTTCAAAGATGACCTTCACTTGGTCAATAACAAAAACACACTTAAACAATGCCAATGATAACAAAAAAAATAAAATGGAGAGAAAGAAAAAGATGAAAATGCCAACAAGGAATGACAAAATGACAACAAATAATGACAAGGTGTCGAAAAAGCACAATGGAAACATTAGGTGCGCTAGGTTGGACATGCAATATATATTTTTGAATAAAACAAGACACCAAGATGTTGAAGGTTGGAGCCTTAAAGGTGCTAGATATGATGTTGAAGGAGGTCGAGGACAAAAGTGCATAGGAAACATTACAAAAGCATTATATTTTTTCGAACTAAGGTCATTGGGAAGCATGGTAGGAAGGACAATTGGGGATATTGGAAAAGCCCCAAAGAGTTGTTTTTACACAATAAGGGGTGCCAACAAAAATAAAATCATGGGTGCTTAAAATATTAATGTTTCAACATGTGAAAATTCAATTTCATATTCTAAAATTAATAAAAATGGAAATGATTTCATGGCCAATCTACATGATCTTAAATTAGCAATGTTTAATGTTTAGTAACTAATTTGTTTTTGGATAATTTATTTAAGTAACCTTGAAATATATTAATATTTTGACCTTATATCAATTGATTGTCTCTCATGGTGCGAAGTGCAAAGCACTGCCAAGGCCAAATTTCTTTCAACAAGGTGAACCCTATATTGTTTTGCACATCATTTGAAAAAACTGGAAGGAACTTCCCTTGGGTTATGGCACGACTGGCTGCAATTATAAGCTTCTGTGCATCCATGAAAGTATCACTAGTCACTGCCATTATGAACCCACTGACTTCTTCATCAGCTCCAGACAGCAGTGTAGGTAAGTGCATAATTATCTTGGTAAGAAGTTGGGCATCAATCTTGCTTTTCTGTTGCATTTGTGGAAGCAAGAGGAAGATGCAGTCTCGATGTTTTCGACTTGCACTCAAGAAACATAAGCTAATGAACCAAGTCAAATCTCACGCAGCAATAGGAGTTCCCTACACAAACAGCGACAGAGAATTCTGGAAACATATAGGCAGGTGCTAGGTATTTAGCACAATCTATGGAGTAACTCAGCACATATGTTGATGTCATTGCCTCTTCATGCCAGAAGTAGTCCAGCACATATATTTGCCAAACACCCCACTTGATTTAAGTCCACCAGATCCAGAAATTTTTTAATTGAGATCTGACCAAGGTAGGACCAGCAATGCCCAAAGGTATGGGGCTTACAGCAGAAAATGCTTGGTAGAGAGCCATGGATAGTGACAATGAGCCCTGATTCTGGAACTGCCTGGCTGCTACTGACAAATTAATGAGAAACCATCCCAACATGCCTGTCTGGATCCAGAAAAACCTGCTCCATTACCCCAATAGCTTAAGCTTCAACCATGTGGTGATGATAGACTATTTTATGAGACCTAGAGTCAACAGATTCTCTCCAACCACAAAACAATAGCAATAATACTATGCTCCCAAGTATACTTGCCATGCTCAGATTAGAGATTGGAACTTACTTCAGGTCAAGACCTAAGAAATCCAGATTCAACTGCACTCCAAACCACCTGCATGGCTAGTTGAATGCTCAATATTCACCCCTGGAAAACTCCAGGGGCATGAAGTTGGCAGCCAAACATAACACAAGGTTCTTCATTTCCAGAATCCACTATCCATGTGCACGGTTCAACTCTTCTTCTCTTTGAGTGCCCACACTCATACTTCCATATTTTGAACCATGCGAATAGTCAAAGAATGCTTGTGAAATGAGAGCAGTTTTTTGTAATAAAGGATGACTTAGGTAAATTACCTTGTGGGAAAAGCAGAGCTGAGATTTAACCTATTGTAGCATCTATAAAACTGGGCCTGCATATGGAGACTGGAGGATCAACAAATTCAAGAGACTCAACGATGCTCTTCTTAGAGACCAGAAATGAGGAGACAACTAATTTTCAGTAGGAAGAAGGCCATCATGTCTCACTCTTCAGCAAGCATGCAATGAACTCCTGACAGTAATGCAAAATACCAGTCATGGAGAATGTTGCCTGTAACATGTGATCTCAATGATGCTGTCTTGCTCTGTGAAAGATACCCCCTCAGTTAAATGGAAACTGACATCAGCTCTCCAAAGAGAAAAAAAGCAATAGAGACATTGCTTTAGCCACAGCTAATATGGAGTGCTGAAAAACACTTGCAGCAATTCACATATGAGTGCTTGGGTTTTGAATACCAGTGCGAGTCTGGAGGCACATTGCTTGAGAAAACAGAGGAATGTGATAGATATGTGAACATACCGCAAGACAGAATGCAAGAGTGGTGCTGCATAGCTGACCCCCATTTTCTGCTACAAACATTCACACCTAGATCTGCATTGTCAGCAGCAGCCTACTCACGTGAAATGGCCTGCTTCAAAATTGAACTCCAAAAATATCCAATTTCCAATCCCAACCTTGCACTAAAATGGGTTCTTTCAGACCAGATGAAGGCCTAATTTGGTCCTGAATAATTTTAGGATGGTTTCCTTTGTACATCCATGAAGCAACAGTGGCCACAACACTGACACCAACTGGTTTTTCCTTGATCCCAAGTAAATTTCATAAAACCCTTGTTTAAAGAGAGAAATGAAATCCATTAAACCCTATTACAGAGCCTCCTATCACAGCAACAAAATGAAACAAGAAACACCAACAGCAACATCATTCAAACTCCACCCCATTGCAATGACCCACAAAAAAGTTCCACATGCCATGTGACCAAGCAGGAAAGTGGTAAAGGAGTTACAGACATTACTGTAGGCAAGATATGCCCAGTCCTTATTCCATTGCATTGCACTGCATTGCAAAACGCTTCTCACCTCGTCCATTCTTTCTGTGCATTTGCACATTTCTGAAAAACACTGTTGATGCATCTTCTTGTTACAATGCTTCATTTGCTTAAAAGCATATCCAAGGTGTTGTGGCACAACATTCTTGAGCTCTCACTTAGACATTTTTCCTTTCTGACCTACCCTCTGTGACCTACATCTTGATCCTCCAACTCTTGTATTCTCTTGCATTTTAGGGTTTCTCTGACTACCACCTAAATTTTTCAACCTTCCTCTTTGATTTTTTGTCCCAAATAACACAAGACAAACTGGGGTGCTAAAAAAAACACAATATACAAGTGTTTGCTTCACCTAACACTTCAAACACCTCATGACTACATTGCTATACAAACAACATTTGTTTGTGTTCAAACTTCAGTGACAGTAGCATCACTTTAGAACACTAGGTTAAGTATTTGTTGCTAGACATCGTCCTCAACAAACCACCAAGAAATTGGTAATAGGTAATACCCAACATGAATAGTGAGCCATTCTGTTTGCATGATTGTTGGAAGTCTACCTATTTGACCTTTGTGAACGATATATAGTCTGGGCTTTAGGAGTTCTTCAATTATTCATACACTGAAAATTCCAACTGCACGACTTGAAGGACATATTATATGGTAACCATTAACTATCATGGCAACAAATTACTCTTTAATCTAAGTAACATCAAATTGGCCAGATTTTTAACACTACAAAGGGGTGGTTCAGTTCCCATCGATGAATTTTCCATTTGTCCACACAATAGGTAGTCTTTTACTTTGTGTACTTACAGTTTGACTATGAACAATGATCATGTAAAATATAAAACTAAAGAATAACATACCTCGGCACAGTCCTCCTGTGATTCCTGATGTATTCTCACAGTTAAAGTTTGGTTTACTTTGTCGTTTTTTTGGCAATCCTGCAACATTGGTACTCTTGTCGAATTAGGCCAACCAAAACATTAGGACAACCTTTGGGCTTGGGGGTTTGCTTGGGACTCTCTATGTACAAGTTTATCTCTTGACTGAGAACGTATATGAAAACTTTCTTTGGTGATTCCATGAACACCATGGAGCAGCAACCTTATTTCATTATGTGAATGATGGATCAATGTATCTACCTTAGTCTGGAAGTCATCAACTCACGCTTCAAAGAAGAGCTCTTGATCTGACTGCAAAGGCATTGCCTGTGAGAGCAATAATAGGAGTCTTCACTCCCATCAACCGCAGCTGCCTTGTTGCCTTCAACACGAAAACAGCAACATGTTGTCTTCACAAGAACACAGTAAACTGATCACACAAACCCAACCAAAGCAAAAACTTGGGATCCATCATTCACATACCTACAGAAGACATAATCTGCACATCAATGTAGCCTCAAGAGAGAATGCAATATCAAAGTGCAACCATTATTTGTAACAATAGATACCTTGTGACCATCCATCACAGGCATCTCCATATCCATTAGGATGAGATCATTTGTTCTTCCTTGCTTGTAGTAATCTACTGCTATTTGTCCATTCTCAGCTTCATCACACTGCAAATTGAGATTCTGTAGAATTTTCTGCAATATTATCTGCAGAAAGAGACAGCATAATAGTGTGAAATCAACCACCATAACACTGGACATTATTCATCTCAGAAGCATTAGGACCACTGGCAAACAAAACAGAATTGCCTTACAATTGAATTGCAGTGAATTTGCACCTCTTGCAGCAGACCCACTCAAAAGAAAAACGTGGCCAACAGTCAGTATGTGAGCCAACGCTCTACAATCACCAATCAGTAAACTGACAGCAGGGAGGAAGAACAAGGACAACAAGTTTGTACTCACTCTATTGATGCGGGTATCTTCTACTAGTAACACTTTTCTCTGGAAGCTTCCACCATCTAACTTTGCAATGTCAGTAACCTTTTGAGTGATTCTGTTGTTCCCAGCTCTTGGTTCTTCTCTTCCAGTATTCAACATCCCATTTGCTGCTGTGTCATGAGTAACACCTGAGCTAGGCAAAGAATTTGAAAGCTCTACCTTCTCCAATAGTGCCAGGTTTGAGTCAGAAAACGACTGGGAAGGCTTGTGATTTATGCTTGGATCACAGTGCATGAGAGGGAAAGGTATGGAGAAGAAAAAAGTGCTGCCTTTGCCCTCTGCAGATTCAACACCAATAGTTCTACCAGCTCCCTCAACATATCGCTTGGCCATGCTGAGTCCTAATCCTGACACACCTGATTTTTGGACCCACCCTGAGGTCACAAATGAATATGGCTTGAAGAGTTTCACTTGATCATCAGCAGAGATCTCTGAAAGAAAGTTCTGCAAAGGTTAGAAAGTGAATGAAGAGATAACAACAGCACATAAAATAAGAGACAATCACCTTTCAATCTCCCAATTTCACTGACCACAGCCAACTACAAGCAAAGACAGTCACTTTCCACACATTCACTAAAGCTAACTAGTTAAATGGTCAGCTACAAGATAATCTAATTCAGATATGGAAGAGAGACTACAAAATATTTGTTCACATCTCATACTGATTTTAAGATTCTCAACATCTTCACAAAAGGGACAGTCTTTCATCCAGTTCCTCACTCAGACCCTACTTTAAACTCTATGCTTTCCTGCCCAGGCAGCAGCCTCTCAATGGATATAGAACAGGACTGAACTTACCAATCCCATTGTCTTTCACAGAAAACTGTATCCTTGCAACCTTGCCATCTGTGAATATCCTCTGTGGTGCAGTCTTTGCCAAGATGGAACTACCAGGAGTCTTCAGCTGGATCAGCTGGTGCAGTATATGATGGGGGAAGTGAACTTTTACATAACGTATCCAGCTCCATACTTTCAGTAACTTCCTCACACTGCAGGTCCAAATCTAGCTTGCCTCCTGCTGGTGTGAACTTTATAGAATTGCTCAGAAAATTGCCTGCACAATATTTAGAGAACTGTCAGATGAAGTTAGGTTATAAGTTGACATGGTGACAAAATGGTCATCCATTGACTCCAGCACTGCAGCAAGAGAAATCACCACTCCATATATTGACAGCTGAACCTGATGGTGTTAGATAGACTGGTCACCTAATGTCTGCACAATGCGTTGCTTGTCTCCAACCACATGATGTGATGCAAGAAGCTTTGCTTGTCATGCCATCAATATTCATGTTGAAACCCTAAACCCTAAACCTGTGCTTTTGCTCCAGTAAATCCTTCAAGCCCCAGGACAAGAACCTCACAACTGTAAGGATATCAAACTCTTCCTATGCAGTTCCATTTGCACAGACTCCCATTGCCCTGCCACAGTTTTAAGCACGATACAGTTTAGGGTTATGGCTTCCCAAGAAGAGAACTCCACAAAACAAAACACAGCTAGACGATACCAGCACACCCATCAGCAGCATTTACATCTCAATTACAGTCTGTGAACACCAAACTAGTGCAAACAAAAATACGATGATTTCAAGGAGAAAAGGGAAAGGAGGGTGTTTAAGTGGATACCCATGTCTGCTACATTATCAAGGACACTGGTCATGGTCTCAGCACAATCAAGCATCATCTGAACCAAGTCCAATTTGTCTACAAGTCCCAGTGCACAACTCCATCCCCAGTGGCCCGCATGTGGCCTAATCCCAAGACAATCACATTGAAAGCAACTGCCAGGATCAAACAAAAAACATGAGAAATCTTCAAAACAAAGTCCTGCAAGGATATTGCTGCAAACCTCCCGGACTTGAAGAAAACTCGCCAGAGCTTCGCGCCACCAAAAATATCGCCTTCAAGAATAGACAGGCCGCAAAACCTGAAGAAGCACCTGGTGAAGAAGGAAGGGCGGGGCAGCGGGGACAAATACAAGAAAGCCAGCCACCAGAAAAGACTCGTCACTATTACGGGCTTGCAAATAAAACCAAAAACCAGCATCATCATAGTTGTATCTCTGATTGCAAAATAGCACAAGAAAAAGAGCTAGGGTTTCATGAAGCTCAACTACTGAAGAAAGAACTGCATCATCATAGTTGTATTTCCAACTGCAAAATAACAGAAGAAAATATGCACAAGAATGTGCATGAAAGACACACACACATGATGGAGACATTTTGTATCAACTTCTGGAAGCCAAAAAAAAACCATTGAAAAAGTGATAGAAGCATCATCATCATCATCATCATCATCATCGTATTGTGAAGAGTTGAAAAACACAATTGAGCTGCTGCTGCTTGTCAAGGTCTTTCTCTGGATCTTGAGAAGCTAGTAGTCTAGTAGCAGAAGCAGCGCTTTTCTTTGAAGAAAATTGGCAACAAAACAGAAATGAAAGAAGTACTGCAATTTGTGCTGCAGCAAGTCTCCACTACTACTGCCACAGAAATACTACTATCATCATCTCTCTGCTGCTACTACGTTCTGCACTTTTGCAGGAGATTTCTTTCTGACAGGGGGTTGAGGACGATACTCCTCCTTATCTCTTCTCTTCTCTTCTCTTCTCTTGCGAAAACGATCATCAGACAGGTGATGGAGTTGCAGAAAGCGCTGCTGCTTCGCGACGGAGCTCCTTGACCACGGCAGCCAAAGCCTCCGGGTTGACGCCATGCTCGCAGAGAGCGATCAAGATCGAAAGCGTCTGACGATCCAGCCCTGTTCCCAGAAGGTTAGCCATGACATGCGCTATGTCTAGAGCTTCCCGCGCCCTCTGCACCCCAACTCCGTCCATTGTCTCTACTCTCTATTGTAATTGTTTCTCCTTTTTCTCTCTTCCCTCTCCTCCTCCGCAGTCCGGTCCGCCGCTGTGTCGTCTTCTCTGCTCTTCTGCTACTGTCTGACACTGTAGCTCCCCCTTCCGCCCTGCCCAGCAACTGCGGCGCTCATTTTTAGCACTCTGCCCGAGTTTCTCACAAGTCTCTCACCGTTCACCTTTGTGCTTCACCTGCACTTGCCTAGTTCTTGAGGCGCCCATCCATCCAGTGTCTTTTTTGAATCCCTCCTCTTGACGCATCGGACACTCTGACAATTGTCGAAAACAGATTAGAAATAAGAAAGTTATGACCCTTTCAAAGTGAAAGGCTCAAGACCTAAAAAATATCAAACCACAAAACATCACAAAGTTGGTTCCCAAACACTCAGAAAAAATTCTTTGTATGTTGCTCTGTTGCTATTAGAGTTCAAAGATGATTTGTAGAAGTTCAGGTGGTGCTCCTATATCACTTTAAATCGTTTAAAATGAATAAAAAATTAAAAAGTTCTGAAGTTTGAAAGTAGGAGGGGTCCGAAAGAACCCAACCAAAAAAAAAAAAAACAAGTTTTGTAAATTGAAAAGTTTATTTTTCTTCTTGTTATTTTTTCATTACTCCTTTTCCTTTGCACTTCAAAGCTTTGATGTTTTCTAGAGCTTGAGGTAGCACTCTCATAACATTTTAAATTGTTCAAAATTAAGCACATATGATGAAGATATAAATAAGTGTTTGGTCATAGGCAGGCAATTGGTGATGGGCCAATTTACCTTATCATGTGAGCCTTCATCTGAAGGAAAGGTTTGTATGGAGATTCACTTCATAATGTCCTCCTCTGACACTTATAAACATCATCTTGCAAATGGGGTAGGTCCAAGTTTAGGGTTTTTAAGGAACAGCACATTGTAGATGGGCAGGTCTGGGTTTAGGGTTTTCTTAGGGTTTAGGAACAGCATAGTGCAAATGAGCAGGTCTAAGTTTAAGTTTTTCAGGGTTTTGGATTTTAGGATTTAACAACAGCAGATTACAGATGGGCAGGTCCTGGTTTAGGGTTTTCGGGCTTTAGGGTTTTAGGATTTAGGAACAATATATTGCAGATGGGCAGGTCCAAGTTTAGGGTTTTCAAATTGTAGAGTTTTAGGATTTAGGAACACTATATTGCAAATGGCTAGGTCCAAGTTTGGGGTTTTCAAGGTTTACGAATAACATACCGTAGTGGCATACCCTGTTCGCGACCCGAGGTCGCGAATAATTATTTTCAATCGTTTTTTCCTTTCGTAGTGGACAAATTCCGATTTTCAAGATTTACGCACAGCCCTTGGTTAAGGGTTTTGAAGGTTTTCGCAGGGTTTGCCTATAGGATCCTGGCCGTTGGTTGACAGGGCACTCAAGACATCTTAACCATTCAATTTAGGATTCTGCCGCCAATTTGTTCTGTGATCCGTGCCACTGCCAGAGTCACTGGACCTTTGTTGGCACGAAGGAGTGTTCTGTTGATTCAATTTGTGGGAGCTTGGGACTGGGTACTGGGGTTGGCGGCCTTCCGGTCGCTTCACCACCATGGCGTCAGGGAGCAGGGCTGCCACCATCACCCGCTTCTTTAGCCCTCTTAGCAAGGAGGAAGTGCATGAAAAGATAAAGAAAGATTCGGCAGCTTGGCAGGAGGAGGAGAGAAACAGAGTAGCTCGGAATGAAGCAGCTAAGGCAGTAAAAGAAAGTGCTAGATTGGCAGCGAAACGGCCAGTGGGGAGACCAAAGAGGGTTAGGGCTCAGGCTATCCTGGTGCCTCCAAACATGGGAGCTGAGAAGCAGGGCGATGCTGCTGGGGCAAGCAATGCAGGCTGATCTACGCACAACAGTGAGCAGGTCACCCCACCGGCTAAAAAGTAGCGAGGAAGCTACACCAACTGGTTCGTTCAGGACTTGTGGCCTCATATTGAGGCGGCAGTGAAGCAGCACCCAAAGAGCTTGTATGATGCTCTCTTCTCCTTGCAGCACATTAGGAAGCCTGGTCGGATAGGCAACCCTTTTGACAAGCTAACCATGAACACCATGAAGGGCTGGTTTGAGAGGGATGTTCAGTCAGGCCATTTCAAGTTGCGCAAGAAGTACGAAGAGGGCGTTGCTGCTCAGAAGGCAAGAGTGTAGAAGGGAAAGAGCGGGAGTCGGAGAATCTTTAAAAATCACCTTCAGGCTTTTGACACGATCCTCTCAACATTGAAAGGCATGCGGGATGTAGGCCAGCTAATGGATGCTAATGTTGCTCAGACGGTGATTTTGGGGATTGTGCAAGCACTGGCGCCTGAGCTGCTTCTGAAGCGTACGGGAAGGGGGGGGAAGTTGTTTCAAGTCTCCAAAAGGTTCTTTCGGAAGTTTTTGAACCGCTACTTGGGGTGGACGTGGAGAAGAGCCACCACGGCTGCCAACAAGCTGCCAGAAAATTGGGAGCAACAGGGGGATGAGATGGCATTCAGAGTGGCTGCGCTTTGTAAGACGGAGGGCATCCCACCAGAATTGGTCTGCAATTCAGATTAGACGGCTGTCCATCTCCGCCCCTCCATAGAGCAGACGTACGAGGTTAAGGGAGTGAAGGAAGTCAAGTGTCTGGGGAAGGACGACAAAAGGCAGATCACGGCGGTCGTTAGCTCCACTGCAAGTGGGGAGCTTGTGCCATTACGGCTGGTGTTCCAGGGGAAGACGGAAGCAGTAGTTCCAAAGGATGAAGATGCTAAACGAGCGATCGCAGCGGGCTCGCATCTGACCATGTCGGAAAACCATTGGTCCAATTTTGTGACCATGAAGAGCTTTGTTGAGAAGGTGCTGGATCCGTGGCGTGTGAAAAAGTGCGAGGAGTTGGGCTTGGCTCCTGATTCGCAAAAGATGGTCTGGCTTATAGATTGCTGGAAGGTGCACATTTCGGCGGGCTTTAGGGAATGGATGCTCGACCTGTTTCCCCTCATCAAGACGATGTTCATCCCTGCAAATTGCACCAGCAAGCTTCAGGTGGCAGACGTTGTACTACAGCGACCTCTCAAGCATCGCTTCCGGCAGCAGTTTAACACTTGGCAGGCACAACAAGTGGCTCTCCAGGTCCTGGGCAAGGTGGAACCTAACGACATCAAGCTGGATTTGGGGGTGAAAGAGCTTCGGGGAAAGGTTGTGGGTTGGCTGATGACGGCGTGGGAGGAACTAGCGGTGGAAGAACAGATGATTAGGAGGGGTTGGGAGAAGTGCAGACTGGGGAAGATTCACGACTCGACATTCCAGAGCCATGCAATTTCGGAGTGCTTGACCAAGGGGCTGCTCGCAAACTTCGAGCCTTTGGAGGATTGTGAGGAAGAAGCGGCAATTCAAGCTGCCTGTGATGTGCAAATTGATGAGCTCCTGCTTGCAGCTTCGGTTGCTCAGGTTGTGAGCACTTGCTTGGAAGATCAGGAGACATTAGCAATTTTCGACCGGCTAGACATGGAAGATGCAGAACAGGCCAAAGAATTAGATAATCTAGATGAGTTCGATAACATTGAGGACATTGAGTTCGAGTGAGTTGCTAGTAATATCTACGTGGATACTTTGTCACTAGGTATTACTGTATCGTAGCTCAGGCTCAAGTCGATGTCGAAATTCTGGACTTTGTCTACCTGATTGTCTGTATGCAGTTACAAATGACATTTAAAGAAGATGCATGCAGATCATGAAGTCATTCAGGCCGAACTGCAATTGCGTTGATTTCATTTCGAGTTCTGATTTTACCAACACACATCATGTTTCTCTAGAATGTTCCACAAGGCTCAGACCGCATGCATTTGAAATCTCTTGCCTAGTAATGATATGAGAGCCTGTGCCGCGAAAGGGATCCCTGATCAGAACTGCACGTGGCTGCACCAAGTCAGAACTGTAGTGCATCGCGCCCAGCTTCACGATCGCGCGGGCCCGTGTACGGTAAAGTGCACTGGCGGTCGCGCGCGAGCCGTAGATGTCACAGTTTTCATTATAGGTACCTATTTTCCTGGGTTTCGCACTGAATGATCCACAATAATTTATTTATATTTTGCATATTCGCATCGCAGGACGGATTTGTATTATTTTTTCACAGTGGCCTGAAAATAATTAATTTAGTGTGAACAGGGTATGCCACTACGGTATTGCAGATGGGCAAGTTCGGGGTTTAGGGTGAATGAGTCACATTGTCTAGAGATTTTGATGTGTGTAAACATATTTTCCTCGCAGCCATTCAGGCTTCCTTAGACTTCTCCCCGCCTGTTTTTTTTCTTGGACCAGTAGCTAAAACCAATCCTCATAGATGGTGAAGTCAAGACGGACATAATCACAAGAGAAAGAGTGGTGGGGTTTTATTTGACAGGTACAACTCTAAGGATGGGCTCTACTTGTGAACAATTTTGCCACGGATCACCATCACGCACACCAGCTTCGCCACAACACTCCACCCAAATGGCTTTAGATCCTGAACTCTGAAGCAATGAGACAACAAATGATCGTTCCAAGTCGCATGACTCTGAAACCTGAGCTCAAGTGACAAAACAAGGAACATCACTTGTTTACAAGTAAGTCCTCAACAGTTTTTGTTATACCATGTTGATCAAAACCATGGAGTTGTGCACAATAATTTCAACCAATTCACAACGACATATATGCAATTCTGAAGCACACAATAGGTATAGTCTTACAGTATAGAAATTGCTTGCAGATGAACAAGTGGGGTGAAAATGGGTGCATTAAGCAAAGGTGAAAACAAGGTGCAAATATCCACCTATTTTCCAAAATGCACAGGACGGTTTCGGAGAAGCTTGTTGCAATACAATAAATGGAAATGACAACATCCAGATTTGTAAGAAACTTCAAATCACAAAGCAAGACATCTATCTACCTTGCATACTTGGATTCGAAACATGTATTCAATTCATTAGATGACTACCAACTCCTTGTCACCATGGATGCACTGGCTATCCTGAATATTGTAATTGCCATTGATAATCAGTAGTTTTTCGTTGAATTTGAGTACTTCAAAAGTTCAACATCCTCCTCCTATTTTGTTTGTTCATTCATTTTGTTTTTTCATGTTGAGATCTCCCAAGCAACAGCACCCCTTGCTATGCCCTTGGTATAATTCAAAAGCCCTTGATGAGGAGGGATGAACCAAGGTGGTTTTGTAATATTTAGAGCTACAATTACAACCAGGATTTATTGAATTTTAGATAAAAGTTTCATTCAAAAATCAACAAAATAGAATCTCAAATTTTATGGAAAATTGGAGTGTTCTTTTGCTATTCTTGGAAAGCCTTCAATGGGTAGGGTTGCATCGAGGTGATTTCATGATTTTTATACCTTATGTGTGGGTGAGATATTGAATTCTGAGTAACTTTTGTCAAAGAAAAGTTCAGCAAAAATAAAAAATAAGACTTTCAAGGGAAATTGGATGTCAAATTTAGGTTTAAGTAGGTTTATTGTTTCCCTTTTCAAAATTCATTCAATATTATGATGTGGCCATGTTTGTTTGAGAATAAGCATGCAATGTTCAATTGATAATTTTGTGGTTGTTGTGGTAACCCAATGGCAAGGGTTGCAATTTGTTTAATCTAGAGCAATTAGGAGTTTCAATTTTACATCTACTTTAAAGAATTTTAATTTTCCAACTTGCTCTCTTGAGAATTTTGGCAAGTTTAAACAAGTATTTCGTTTTTTCAACTTGAATTTTTGAGAATTATCCAACACTAATCACATTTTTTAAAATTTACATTTTTTTATGTTGTCGTATATTATGTTGATTTAAATAAATAAATAATTCATAAAAATGTTGGTTCTATTAGAAATATATGAAAACATATTGGAGTTTTTGATGTTCATGTGTGATGTAATAAAAGAGGAAAATTGGCGAAAGTAAAAGGGGGAAAAAAAACCAAGAAATGGAAATTTCGATGAAGGTGGTAAGTGGAAGCATTGATCAATTCTAAGGGAGCCAAAAAAACACATAATGGTGAAGAAAAAGTTCAAAAAGACAAAAAAAGAATACAAGCTAAAACTCCAAAACCTAAACACAAAGTTATCTTGAACTTGGGTTTTATATGAAAAACAATCATTGGCGATTGTGATTTTTATAATATGTTAGTTTTTTCAATTTAAAGTCCAAATTCAATTCTTGAACCTAATAGCTTTTTGGTTTTATCTTTATTTCAAATTTGTTTTAAATTTGTAATTTTGGTTTGATTTATAATATTTTAAATTTAACCCATCAATTTTCCCACTTATATATCAAATAACCTTTCAATATTAATTAATACAAACATGTGAATCTTTTAGACCTTTTGTACATTACACATAATTTGAAAAAACATATAAGAATTCATTAGATAATATTTTCAAAAAATTAATTATTATTATTATTAAGAATAATAACTAATCTTTTGAATATTGATCTTAATCATTTTTTTCCTACACTTCAACTACAACTAAAACTATGAAACCAAATGTAAAACTAATTTAGGACAAAATATTTAAATGAATGATACTAAGAATGATAATAATCTTATCTAAAATGATAACCTTATTTTTAAATAGAACAATGTCGATTCATTATTTCAATGTATATAATGTGAAAAAAAATGTAATTATTTCCAAACCACATGAAAACCAACTTTTTTTACAATTAATGCAAAGACATCACAAATGACATCATGAATTTGTAGATGTGTTGGATTCCCATCTACAATATGATTTTTTTTAAAAACCTTAAACCTGGGAAATCCTAAACTTGGACTTGCCCATCTACAACATGTTTATAAATGTTAGAGGAGGACATTATGAGCTGAATCTCCATACAAGCCTTTCCATCCTTAGAAAATGCATAACCTCCAATTAACCTTGAAAGGTGTCAACAACAAAACCTTCTACATTGAACTTGGCCCATTTGTTTGTAGCAAAAGAAAACCTTCTCCCCATGAGCAATCCAAAACCACATTGTTTTTTTCAATTTTATGTTTCAAATTAATTACCCAAGGTTTGAATGTCAATGAAAAAAAATTCACCAACCACAAAACAAATTATTACCACATGATCTTGTAAGTAAACCATTGCGACCTTCACCAAGTTTGACATTTTTTAAATGTCTTTTAGCAAAAAAACTAACATAATTTTAGGGGTACCCCAATTGTATAACTTCACTTGGGGTAGTTTTGGTAGTGTGTTGTAAAAGACATTTCCCATTTTTCAATCCGAATTTTATTTTAGTTCTTTCATAATCAAATCACCCCTTTAACTACTAGTGAATTGATTCAACTCCCACCTTGATTTAATTAAACACAATCCACAAAGGACCTTCCTTCAAATTTTGGTTCACCATGAACTCACTGATACAAAATGCACCTCTTTCATTGAACAAATCAACACAATCATTGTTGCCTCAAGTTTCACATAACTATGCTCCCTTTGCCCACTTGTTCATTGTTCCTCCATGCTTTAACACAAACTTAAAGAAACTTCCTTTTCATAGAAAAAACAATGCAACACAAAAATCCAATAAAAGATTAATGGTTAGAACCATAAAAAAGGAAACAAAAAGGAAGGCCAAAGAAAGGCCAAAAGACACACAACCTGCAGGAACCAATAAAAAGGGAAAGAATTAGTCCCTTTTGTGATAGGAAATGATCTCACCCATGGCCCTTCTAATGTCGCTTACATGTAAATCCTGAAATCTATTAGTAATAGGAGGTCTTAAACAAGCATCACCTACCAACATAATCTTCCTCTCTATAGCAAAAGTTAAAGCATGTTGAAGAACAATATTAACACATTGCTTGAAAAATTGAATGCAAAAAAACAAGGATAAATGACCTTTCAATCATTTATTGTGAAAAAGACGAGCACACTCCCTAATGAAACGATCCATATCTTGCCAAGGTGCACCATGCACCTCCATGGCCATCAGAATAAAATGTAAAAAAAAATCACACCTTAAACCTCATTGAAAAAGACACATAACAATGTTTAAAAGCCAAAATCTAAAAAGTTAAAAACATATGTTTGCACATATGCATTGTCCCAAAACTAAGATAAAATGCTTCAATGTCTACAACCATTCTTTTAAAGCTCCATCTCTCCCATCTGTCTTCTTTTCTTTCATAACCCTTACTTGTTAAGGGCTCAATAAATAAATAAATAATTAAAAAAACCTTTCATAACGTCAATTATTACTTCCACCATAAGCAATGAATTTGACCTTATTTACAATGAAATGTGGAATGGATACAACAAGTGTACCATAATACTTTAATGGATTCAACATTGGGGTGTTGAATAATTTGTTTATTTATTAAAATGTATTTTGGTATTAATTATATTTAAAATACAAGCCAAGAATTGTGAAAATTTATATTATAAGCCATCTTGCATTTTAATGTAATGAAATAAAATTTCATCCATTTTGATACATAAATCCATGAATTAGATTTTTTGCTTTTTGTTTGCCATGAATACAAGACCAAAAAATGTAATGAATTGCATTAGGATGTGTAAAAGATTTGTGTTTTTATGATGGCCAAGAACTTGAAATAATTTTTTTTGATGAAATGTGTTTTCAAAACAATCTTTAGATTTTGACATTTACACAATGATATCCATCAAACATCTATGCCCACAATCTCCCATACTCCACATAAGCTCAAGACCATATTATCATACAAACAAAGCTTCTACTACAATCATGATAGCAAGAAAAGACAAACATGCTAGTGATCATGACTTATTATCCTTAGGATTCCAAAACTTTTGACACTATGTAACTTGAAATTTCAACACTTTGAGCAATAAATTTTCAAAAATTGATAATTCATTAGAGTTATCCATAAAGTCTTGTGATTAGACAACAAGAATGGTAAGTTTCAGCATAATAGGGTATCAACCGCATAACTGGGAATGAAAATTTTACAAAACGAAATAACTAGTTTTTCCAGCAATTTTGGTGATGAACTGAGTTTCATTACCTCTTTCCTTTTTCCTGAGCGCCTCCACTGCTGCTAGATATATTTTCACTACTATATTTACTCTCAAACCTTGTGCATTAAATGCTGAGTTTCAACTTTTCATACTGAGATTTAATAAAATGTCCTTAACTTTGTGAATACCACTGAAAGAGGGGATACGGGGTGAAAGCCGGCCCAAAGACAAGGTGAAGAGAGGGTGACTTTACAGATAACTCTATTATTTTAAAGAATTACTGCCAAATCTGCTAAGGTACTAAGGTATTATCATTTGGTCAAGAGCTCTTTGTGAAAGGCCCCATCTCATTGAACATTAGATGATGATTCGAATCTTGCACATGTTTGGATTTGGTCAAGCTCCTTGAAGATTTGCTCCTTCATTTGTTTCTCTCTAATTCTATGTTCAATAATGAAACTTTGTGGGAACAACATGAAGGACATAATAGAACATTGGGAACATGTGGCAAAACATTTGGATAAGGTAAGGAACATGTTTGCTGGATGCATGTGCACTAGTGGAACAAGAAACATTTGGCAAAGCAAATGGAATAAAATTCATGGACACGTGAGAACTGTGGGAACAACATAAAGAACATTGGGCCAAAGTGTATCATTGGGATAAAATCAAGGATCACATTTGGAGGACACATGGGAACTGTGGGGAACAACATCATAAGGAACATTTGACACAACATATGAGATTAAGTTAAATGACCACATGGAGAACAAGTTGGGAACAAATTTGATTTAGAATAAATGGGAACATGTGTGGTGGAACAAATCCACAAAACCCAAAAAAATTCAAGTTCACTTATTCAAGTCTGGTATCTGCCATGAAACAGTAAACACTTTCTTCACTATTTCTGTTTGCACTAGGGTCAGCTTTCACATTGACAAGATGAATAATTATTTTTCAAAAAAAAATTTAAATCATTTAATTCTTTAGCATTTACTTGTATTATTATTGTTATTTTCATGATCTATTATGATATTGTTATATGAGGAGTGAAATTATTCAGATTGTAGCCTAAAATGATTATGGATGGTTTTCCATGCCTCACCATTTCATAAAAAATTGTTTCACAATTTTAAGGATTATTTAATGACCTGGTTTCTAACCAAGTTTAAAAACAACTTATACCCAAGTTTCTAACCAACTTAAAACCAAGTTGTTTCCAAAGTTTGATTATAATAATAAATTTAGAGATACTGAAAACTTTGCAGAAAATTCCAAAAATGTTAGCAAATTTGACCAATTTACTCCAGAGAAAAAACATTTCTCCAAAGTTTTCTCAAATTTTCTGTCCCAAAAAAGATCACTCCATATAATCCACTGTAGATAACAAAAGGCTAAAACAAAACTAATTTTACAGACAACACATTTTCACAACAATAGTTTCCAGGAAGAACATTTTTGTTCTGCAAATTATGTTGCAGCATTCTAGAATTCTTGACACCAATGCTTCTTCCACTACATAAACAAGCAATCAAAATGAAACCCACGAGGAGGTACATGAAGGAGACAACAACCAAACAAGAAGATGAGTGAGAATTATTACAATGAAGGATGAAGGTTTAGTGCTATTCCTCTGAATAAATTACCCCATTTACACATAGAGAGCTCCAGGGACAAGCATGAAATCCTGAGCCAAAGGCCGCACTTTAAAGTGGGGATTACAATAGCCAATTGTTCTAGTATTGAATTGGTACTCTCCAAAAAAGAGGGCGACAGAGTAGGGTAAAAAGGGAATTGAGGGGTCAATATGCCTGACCCAAAATGGGAGGGGGAGTGTATGCTGGGTAGCAGCCTTTCTGATGTTTTCAACTGGCACTAGTTTTGCCTTTTCTTTCTTCTTCTTCTTCTTCTTCTTCT
>Ga0116231_10001619_pt1 | contig 46452 bp, 38 predicted proteins | sample S1TSphgellanicum_2_FD_89695 | JGI IMG/M metagenome (GOLD analysis project Ga0116231, IMG submission 89695) | Host-associated microbial communities from peat moss isolated from Minnesota, USA - S1T2_Fd - Sphagnum magellanicum MG | ecosystem: Host-associated > Plants > Peat moss > Unclassified... | reverse complement strand
TTTATTTGCAATACAAGCATCAAGACATTTCAAAAGATTTTTAAAGTGACACCATCAAAGAATAAGTTTAAGCTCAAAATATAAGCCCTTTCATTGGAGCACATGCACAATATTAGCGAGGAAATACAACCCTAACCTAGACTAATTGAACATCAAATTTGACTTGGCCGCTTATCTTAATGAAAAACTAGAATATTAACTTGAGCAAAAAGAAATGTGAGTAAATTTTTGACCCAAATAAACAACAAACAATAGAGGATAGTATAGAGGATAGTCAAAAGACCTAGTAGCATTTGTATTGGAAATATATTTCGTTTCATACAATCTTCCTCACATTAGGCACTACGTTTTGGTTGAATCACCAATGTGATTTCTCACTTGATGTTCATTGCAGTTGGCCTAGGCAAGGAAATTCGCGACCAAAACTCTCCATGATAGCCTATTTATGGAGTACAATAGACAATCTTTACAAAAGTTTACATTGTTGTAGAATGTGTGAGTTCTCGAAATGGCCATAGATACAATTAGTTGATATCTTGAAGGTATGGTTACCTACATGGAGGTGGGACCAATGGGCCCTGAGCTAAAAAATAGTAGACTTGTTCATAGTGATGAAGGAGCCCATTGTAATACTAGCACAATGTATAGGCTACACTACTAGGCTCTGCATTTGGAAATTTGAAAGCAATTGTGGGCTCCTTTCATTTTCTGTCCTCAATGACTTGCTTTCTCAAGTGCACCATGCAACATGTTCCATGTTTAGCCAACCCCAATTGCAACAAAGAAATACTTCACAAGACAAGTAAACAACCTTTCAAATTTAACATAGATCATGAGGTTGCATACATGGCATAACATTAGTGTGAAGATTTGAGCTCTAAGAAAGCAACTTGCCCACATGGAATTGTGCATCTAAAATAAAAATTGTGCATAAAATCTTTGAATTGTCAAGGTTTTGGGATCCACCGTTGGTTCTTTTATGCCTTTGATTGATACAACTATCATACAACATTGCACAACAATTGAGTCTTGGTCATTGGAAGTATATACCCCCTACAATCTTCTCGCTACAATGACATATAACACTTACATTGTAGAAAATCAAATTGACATATTCTAGTTATTATTGGACAACTGCCTCAAAGGATATTTCCAAACCTGCAACTAAAAAACTTTCAATTCCAAGTTCTAGATTCTTGCATATAAGTTATTTGTTCTTGGGCACTATGATCGCAACTAATGTATGTACAAAAACTCTAAAACCTCCTTACCAATACTAAATGAACTATGGCTATCAACAGACATGACCATTCTAACGATTTCTGATTAGTTGTGTTATGTGAATTGTAGTCATGAAAGGCCTTAGCATGTCCCCTTTATGCAGGATGTAGACCTACATGCATATGACAAATGGATTCTCTGAAATCAAAGCTTGCAATTCACAAACAACATAAAACCTAATAATATGTCTGCAAATGGACTAGGACCTTTGTGTTTAAACTTGTTATTTGAATTCTTGTTTTTATTCCTCAATAACAATTCAACCCACCACCTTCCTCTTTGCTTCTAAACATTGCACTATAAATACACATCTTGTAGTAACAACAGTAACAACTTTAGTGATCATACTTTGGGTAAGCAACTTTGAATGCGTGAGCTGCTCCAAACCCTAATCACACATGTAGACTACCAAACATCAAATCATTCTATAAATCATGTGCAGAAATCTCCACAATAACAATTCGATGGTGACAACACAATCAAGGCAGTCATAAGAGGATTTATCAAGTTGTCAACCCATCATCTTCATCATGAATAGCAATGACAATCACTGCCATGACTACCCCATGACATTACAACTCCCAACACTGGGCATAGAATATTGATGCAAATTTTGGTAGAGCTATTAAATTTGGTAGATCCAAGTCTAATCCTATGTTGAGGGAGTGAGTTGAAAGAAATATTATCTTGAGACCACGTCCTCCAATTCTAATCAAGAATTTCAAAGAGCCAACAACCATGTGGAAAGGACTTAATGGAGTATATTGACTTGCAATTAGATCCAAAGTTGGAAAAGCTAGAATGGCTCTGCTATATGAGAGTACTAACCTTTACAATTGGTCCACTAAGGTGATGATCAGCTTCTTCATGTTGGACATTACCTTTAATAAAATCAGGGGTAGATGATTGTACAATACTTTGCTCAAAATTTAGGGCATAAAAATATATATATGAAAATGTGTAGCCCTTTTTTTATCACATTTTTAGAATCAATCTGAAGATTTAGAATGACATCATCTAACATTGAAGAGTCATCACAAGTAATAACAAAGTCAATAATATCTTCATTTTAGCTACAAAATGAGTAAGTTTCATTTCATCTGAACTCAACATGTAAAACTAGCTTTAGGCCTAAAGTAGAAAGAGGCTTACAACATGACCACAATATTCTTTTCAGAATTCCTTATGTGTCAGAAGGTCTTTCAAAAATTCCCTGATTCCACATCATACCTTCTTTCAGAAAGTTCCAGATTCAACATCAGATGTTGTTTTAAAAAATTCCAAATTCCATATTGTAACTTCCTTTCAGAAAAATTCCAGATTCCACATCAGAAAATGCTTTCAAAAAATTCTAGATTCCACATCAAAGATCTTTCAGCAATTTTCCACATCAGAGCTATCAATTAACCAATTGAATTTTTTTCTGCCACTAAATTAGTTTCCTTCTAACAATTTCCTATGAGAGCTTAGATTCCCACCTTATGGAATTCACTAACGTTTGCATGTAGTACTGCCAGGGCATGTTATGCTTAAAATAACCTCACTGCCATGCTGCAACCATACAAAATGGTTCTTATCAGGGTCTTAGGGTTTAAGGGTTTAGGGTTTAAACCCTAAACCCTTTAACCCTAAACCCTTGACCTCCAAAAAACCTTAAAACGGAATAGATCAACCTTGCATCATCATTGAACATGAGTTCTGGAATTGACAAGAGGTGATTCATAGGTGGATCATTTGAAATAATACCAATGGAAGATACATACCTAGTTGATGAAATCAATCGCCAAAACATCATCGAAGTGTTAAACACTGCAAGTTGTAAAAGTGTCGTTCCACCACCGAGGGCTGAATTCCCTATAGTTGGGTTGCCTAACAGGTATTTAAAAGTGTGAATTACAAACCTTAAAATCAAAAACCTGAACCTCTTCCTGCTATTTCTTCCCCTCAACAACAGTTCAACGAGGGTCTGTTTTCCTTTTGATCAATTCTTTTCACACTGTAAGTACCCAACAGCAACAACACTTTTGTTTAAACATGCATCATCTTTTTAGGGTTTTATTACATCATTTGCAAACATCGTGGGTATGATGATGACAAATCATGAGGTATTTTTTTAAAGGTAATTTTGCTAAAACATTTATAGTTTTGTGTCAATGAAATAATGTATACAACAATTTGTGTTATTTAATAGCACACTGAAATTCCAACTAATTCAATTAAAATTGCATTAAAAAAATGAAACACCTAACATTAAAATATTTCATTAATTTTGAAGTAACATCAAACTATTTGTCTTCTCTTACCTACTTTTAGCATTTGAAGGTCCAATTTGCTTCTAACATCAAAGGGTTGTGAACTAAAAATGTTCATGCATAGTCCTTGTTTAAAGCCATGGCCCACCAAAACCAAAAGTTGAAGGGTTTGATGAATGGTGACAAGCGTCAATCCTATACATGTTTAGCGACCTTTGTATTAGTCCAAATGCTTTCAATAATGGGTGAAGAACAATGAGACACACTTCACACAAGAAGTTTAAAAATTCAAGCAAGGGTTATAAATTGGCCCATTAGTTAAGTGCAACAACAAATTGATAACTTTGAATTAGGCAATAACAAAACATTTAAAAATATAGTAGACATTATAGGAATTATTTTTGTAGCTACCATGTAAATCAAAACTACATGGAAAAATTTCAAGGAAGAGAAGAAGATAAAAAGTAGATGAAAACAAAAACCAAGAATAAGAAATGAAAGTATATTGAATATGAGATTAGTTTGATCATGAAAAAGAAGGAAACAATATTTTGAATGCAAGTTTACAAAAACAAGAATTGCAACCATCCATTGAAGAAGATTAAAAGGAAGAAACCAAAGATTTTCAAAGTGAGTGTGATCCTCTATTTCAATATGGTGTGCATGATGATGAGCTTGTCAAATCCGCTCAATGTCTCAATTCACCATCATTTGGTTGTTGTTATAGCTCAAGGTTGTGCTACGACTACAAGGAACAAGTTATTTTCGTTGGTTTTTGTTTTCCACTATGTCAAATCACTCCATCTCACACACAAAAAGCATGTTCTATTTTTTGACTTGAAACAAACACAACCAACCAACAAATAAAAGCAAGCAAGGTAACAAACAAACAAATCTCCCTCATGCACGATGCCAGGGCCTTTTGGTGACCACACTATCTTGCACCTTGTTGCACCTTTCCTACTCCTAAAAACTCCAACTAATGGGGCTGGTTTTGTTTTTTGTGAGACAAGTGTGGCAGTGGACCTGCACACTTGCACACCTCCAGTTTCTTCTCTAGCACCCACGAGGTTGCCATTGAAGGGGTGTTTAGAGTATTGTAGTGGAGATGCTCTTATAGTCATTGTGAGACAATTCAAATTCAAATGCTAACTTGCCTTATTAGACAACAACCATTTTTAGTTTGAAAATTATGAAAGATTATTATTGTCATATATAGGCAAGGAAAGCTTATTAACTTCGAAATTTTATTGGGTGGGGTAGATGAGAAGCAATGGTTTTTTTTTTTAGGAGGAGTACTTGGAAGCATCCCAAGATATATTTAACATTTATTGAAAATAGTTTTTTCTAAACCATCCAAACTTTCTTCCAAACAACAGCAAAGTGGCAACAAACTTTTGGGGTTAGTTGAAAAGTGTTGACCTTCTATACAAAAAAAATTCCCTCTTTTTTTTAATGAATTTCTTGGGGACAAAAAACCAAGCATATGCAACATAATATTTTAGTTTCATTTTTTGGTCACCACAATGTGAAAATTCACCACAAAAAGAAACAATGATGAGAAGAAGGTTGTCATTGAAGCTAGCCCATGGAAGGGCGAATAAAGTTGAAGTTACTCAGGAAGCAGTAGCATCTCAGAGCAGTTAACAACAACAACAATGATTTCACCAAGAGATGATGCCCAGTCTCCAAAGAGCAGAGAGGCAGTTTGATTATAATGCAGACTGTAATGCAGTTGATTGTGCAGTACCCAAAGTACATTTTTCATTGAGCATAGAAGTGTTTATGTAGTGAGGCTGCTCCTACTTAAGATGTTAGATCTCTTGTGACAGTAAAAGAATAATTTCAAAAATTCTTATTGGGTTGTGTTGAGTGTGGTCATAAGCTCCAAATGGCATGCTAACCAAGGAAGTCCATGTCAATTTTGCGCTGGGGGAAGGTGTAAGTTTCTACCCAAAAGCAATAGAGAGCCAATCAGGTGAATGAGCCCAAGGATGTGATGAAAATTGAAGCAGCTAGCAAATTAAAAGTGGCATAGTACTCAACAAAACTCTGATATTTTAGTGGGGTGTGATTCAGGGCCTTTACAGGCATTGTTATTGAAACATTTTGTGTTTCAGATACTTGGGTACATGGGAAAGACCCTAGTAACCTGAGTCCCACAAACATCAATATCTAGTCTTCCAGTTGAGAACATGCCCCTGAAGATTGTAGAAAATGAAACAAAAATCCTTCTTCAAGATCTTGTACAGCTTCCCAGAGTTTTCAGGAGACCTGGTTCAAGATAATTATCTGATTGTCAATTTTATTTTCTGATCTGAGCTGACAACACTAGTATTATACCAAAGAGAGGGGCATGTATGTAATCTGTGTTTGCTCAAATACACTCAGACCCACTCAGTCCATCACCTCACAACTCACTCATTCACTAGACTTCCAACCTCATCAGCACATTCAAGTGGCCATGCACCATGTTCACAATGGATACATCCAGAATTCATACCACAGACTCAACTCTCAGACTCCCCCATGTCTCAATTTGACAAATCACTTCACCATCTAACCTCTGCCTGATTCTGAAGCACTTAGATAAAGATTGAAAAACAGTCATCCTTACAAAGCTCTCCAAGTCTCACTCCACACACAGCATCAATAACCTTCTCTCAGCAACTTGCTACTTTCTGCTCACTTCCACCCTTCCCATCTTACTACAACATGCCCCAGAAAACCAAAAATGCCTTCTGTAACCCTCCAACACAGCTCAATCCCTCCAAACATCACTGCCATCTTCTTAACAAATGCATCAATTATCAAGAGCCTCCAAAATTAATCAATAATCTTATCTCATAGGACACAGATCCAAGGAGAAGCATCTAGAAGCTTCTGCTATTTGCTAGGTACTGCTCACATTAGCCTGAAAAAAAGAAGTAGGTAACATCTCTATTTGGATGTTACCCCAGAAAGATATACCAGAATACTTTCTGAGCTGAACAAAGCATCATCAGCTGCTCTAGCAGGAACTGACAAGTATTTGCAAATCACAAAGCATAAGAATCCTCTTCTATACAATACACAATATTCCCTCTTGTGTTCACATGTGGCAATGTATCCATGAAGGGGCATCCAAGAAAATTACTCATGTAGTTCTAGCACCACAATATTGTGGCTTCAAATCTAATTACAAATGCCTGCTGCTGCCACCCCCAATGCCTACCGACTCAATTCTTCAACTTGTTTCTCCTGTCAGATCTGATGCCCATAATAATATTGTTAGAAATTCTAACCAATTTTTCCCATTTCCTCTAGTTTATTGGATATGGATGTTACATGGGTGCATGACATAAACATGACTAATAAGATTTGGAATGCTAAAAGGTTTGATGAAGAATTTGAGGCAACAACAAATCAGTGCCTGCTGCTGTGAAGACACCATGCGGGTTTCTGTCTAGAGGATGTTCAAGATTCAGAACATTATAAAATCAAGGGGATCATGAATCTGATCAAAACTCCCAAAGCAAGCATGGGGTTTTACCACCTTCACAGAGGTTGCAGGGGAGACCTGGCATATTCTTTCAAGTCCTTGCCTGCAGAAAACTGACTGGCAGCTAATATTTCCACCAAGTGTTCATAAACTACAAAAATGTGTGAGCAGGAAAGAAACAGCTCAAGTGGACAAACAGATCTGACAGGGAAAAAAAGGGGGGAAAAGGGGAAAAAAGAAAAAAGAAAAAAATCTATGACAACAAATCCCTAACAGACCACTGCTCCAATGCTCATCTTCGTCGCCTAGCTTCTTTGCGCAACTCTGCACGATATTCTTCTAGGTTAGAGCGTATCCAAAGTCGTCTTTCCACCATTTCTTCTCTCCTTTCATCACCTGTAAATCAGCAAGAAACACTGTCTGAGAAATCAATGTCCTGTTACACTACAGATTGTAGAATGAATAAAAACATGGATAAAGAATAACATAGTGCTGCTTCCCAACTCTCATGATCTGGTTTCTCCGTATCCTATTTTCCAGAAGCTGCACACTCTTTTGTTTGCTGCTTCCAAAAAGGGTGAGTGAGCCCATACTCATGCTATTCCAAACAGAGTTTGATATCGCCAGGTAAGAACGTGTCAAAAATGCAGCATCCTCCCAAGTATATGATTTTTTCTTGATCCAATACCGCCAGATCCACCAACCTTGCCAGGTTGCAAGCTGTGTCAATCAATCAATCAATCATTCAGCAAAACTATTCACAACCAGGCAGCATAAATATACAGAAGAACATTTCATCTTTTGTTTGCCTACTTTGACTAACTGTCAAAAGGTGAAAGCACTACATGTGTCATAGGAAGGAGCAAACCTTCCCAATGGTATAAGGGAGGAGAATGAATCGAATGCCAAGCAACCGCCATAGACTTGGTTTTTCTGCCCCTGTGATCTGCAATTCCAACTCCTTGCTGATTTCAAGCTGATCATCCGTCCTGTGCAATCAAACACTGATCGTAAGTTAGAGATTCATTTATACATCCTCCCAGTAAATACTCTTTGCAGAGTCAAATTCAATACAGTCACAAACCCAACAGTGAAATAGAGTTCTCTTTCCAAAGGACATTTCATCATTAACCCTAAACCCTAAACCTTTTAAGAGGCTTTGTTTTCTTTGTGTGAAACTCAGAAAAGACAAACCGGATCTTATTTTTTGAGCCCTTCTTCTTGTTGGTCCCAGCTTGGCTGTGTTCCAGCTCCAGTGCTTTCATCTTGTTCTTGTATGCTGGCGTTTGCTTCACCATGGCCACAATCTGCACCAACATGATTTCATCATTCAACATATGAGGTTCTGCAATGTACAGGGGGTTCCCAGCCCTCTATATTGCATTCAGTTCTAAACCACCTCTATGTCCAAATCCTGCATATTGAATAGAGAGGATCACAATGTCTTAAACCCAAACCCTAAATGACAAGAAGAACAGCAAAAAAAGAAGAACTGAATGGTGTCTATTTCTGTTCTCTCCATCTCACACTTTACATTGTTTTCCCCCACAGAGTTCACAATAGACAATATAAAAAGCCCTATGGATCCCTTCTGTCTGAAGCTGCAGGTTGAAAGAGGCAGTCACATACCTGGCTATACCGGAGGTGTTCATTCAAGTATTGGAATCCAGAGAGAACAAGCAACAAACCAACCAATACTGCTCGCAAATCCTGAGATCCAACCAGAGGCATGTATGTCAGTGAGAGAAGGTAGCAGGTGAAACACAAAACTACACTCCTCTCAGTCAAGATTGGCTAAGCTGCTGCAACTGGAAGAAAAAAAATCCAATCTCATCACTTCCTCCTCCTCACATCATGTTCCCTATCCTCTTCAGTTTCTGCATTTTGAGATCTTATGTCAATCATCCCAGTACATGAGTTTTCTCCTATCACATCATATGACAAATCTACAAGAGACGGTGCCAGCTACAAAAACATGGAATCACAGATGGGTGGTGCTCTAGTCAATGGCAACAGAATACAACATGGCAAACTTACTGCTTGAGGGCCATAGTATGCTTGATAATAACGGGCTGTATTGTAGAAAAACTGCAGAAAACAAAACAATTTATCAGAAAAGTCTCTTACACCTTAGGCTATGCACTCGTATACCTTTGCTGGCAATGCAGGTTAGCTCTTGACAAATCTCACTATCTTTCATGGTTAACAATAGCCCACTGTGGCAGCTCACACAGTCTACCTATTCTCACACAGTCTATTTCTTGTAGAGGCAAGACACCAACTAAGCATTGGATCATGTGTCAGCATGATGGAACTGAGAAGGGGAGCAGCAATCAGCAAACCTGATCCGGATGAGCAACAGCATAGTCATATTGCTCCCGCTTTACATCATCTTTCAAGATCTGTTTGCATGCCAACAACAACTGTGTCCTTGAGCATCTGTTTGTGTCCAAACATCTAGCTTCAACTAACCCATCAAATGCCCAGTAGAATGACCCTGCCAAAACAGAATTGACAAAATCACAGATTTGCACACATGATGATTCAGTGTCCTCCATAAAGAATTGTTGTCCTCTTGGCAATGGGTTGCATGCATGCCAACTGTGATCTCGACCCAATCTAGCTTCAACTACCATCCTTTAATGAACCCAGCAGAAAGAATGTCCCAACCCACAAAAGCTTACAAAACTAGGGTTTCCTGTATGCACACAATTGTGCTGAGTGCAATAGACATGCTTGATTGTTTCATCACAAGTGCAAGGGCAGCAGGTGGCAACAATCATACCTCATAAGCATTTGAGATCTTCAGAAAAATTGGCTGCGCATTTGGATCAGGATTCTTGTCTGGATGGCTACAACACCAGTAAACCCCAGTGCCACTTCTCAGTATAAAATGTCACAAACCCTAAAACCTCTCTTTGGCACCAGATCAAAGCGTGATCACTGACACCCACATCGAGTTTTGCATCAAGCTTTGCATCCTTGGAAGAGCAGAAACACAGTACTTACTACTTGAGAGAGAGCTTGTAGTAAGCCTTCTTGATATCTGACGCTGTTGCTGCCTGTGTCAGCCTGTAGACAACCCATCAGCATCAGCACAACATCATGTTAGCAAAAACCTCCTATCCCTCTCATCCATAGTCTCCACAAACAAACATCACCCAAAACCTCTAGAAGTTCGGAGAGAGAGCAGCAGCCTCAAATGGGTAACAGAAACCATATTCTTCTCCAGATCTGCTGCATACCCCAAAAGCTTCTTCAAATCCTCCCCAAAAAACAAACCACAAAACACGCTAGGTCCTAAGTATCACCGAAGAAAAAAAACAAATGGGTCAAGCAAGAAGAAGAGTACCGGGAGATGCCACAAAGAAGTGTTCTCTAAGAAACTCACCCAAGAAGGTCGTAACAGTCATCGTCGCCACAGTAGATGGAGATGACGGCCGCAGGGAGCAGCAGGAAGATGAGGAGCAAAAGCGCTGTTGTGGTGCTGCACATGGCTGCTGCCATCGCTGTTGCTGCTACTCCTCCTCCAAATGGATCGACAACAATTCGCAAACCCAATTCCTGGCTCACATCTCTCTTTCTGTGCCTCTCTCAAATCTCCCTCAAATCTCTCGGTCTCTCTCTCTCTCTCAAATGTCCCTCGAATCTCTCTTCATCTTCAGTTTTAGGGTTTGTTGCTGGAAGAAAGCGTTCCAAGATTTTGTGAGGAAACTTCCAAGATTTGGAAGTCCTTTTTTTTGGCTGTTGGGAAGTCATTGACATGAATGCTGCATTTTGTGATTCTCAAATGGGTTTGTCTAGATCTGGGGATGATGATGATGGTGGATCTGCTAAGATCTGCGTGCTGGAGGTCTTTTTCTCTGGCACCTAAATCAATCACTCAACTCACAGTTTTCTCTGCTTGGGTCTGCTTTTCTCCTTGCTTTCTTTCACATGTCCAACTCTCTTGCACCAGTGGAATTCATGTACAGTTTCTTTATGAGCAATAATGAAGAATTTTCACTTGAACCAGTCTTCCAACTGCAATCAAATGGAGGTGATGGCAGCAGCTCCACATTCGGTAAGGTAAATGCGACAGGAATTTAGATGATCACATGATGGACTTAGGTGCTTCTAGTCTGGGAATTCTCTTTCTGAAGCTTTTGTGTTAGAATTATCTAACCCTCTGAAGAACCTGCCAAGTTTTCAGATGCTTTTGAATAGACAGAAAAGTAAAGGACTCAAATGGATTTCTACCCCTCACGCACATCTGGGTGGTTTTCTTTTTGCCTCATGCGGGAGGCTCCATTTGTGATGACATGACTGAGTGATGTTGGCCATGTGCAATGCACATCCAATCAGGGATATATGAAGCCAGCTATTAGTACCCACAATGCTTTAGACTGGATTCTCACCAAAGCTCGCAAAACCATGCTCATGTAATAAAAGCGTACTCAAGATCTGTATCGTGTATGTGTCATCATCATTTCCCACCTTTTGCTAGATGTCACTATGTTTTTCATGCCTAAGAGATGATCCCTTGGAACAATGTCAAGTCTTGAGGGGCCCTCTCATTTGCTATGTTGCAAAGCAGGTCATTGAAAAGCTCTCAACTTCTCTATAGTAGTGCATACATGAGAGGCATCATTATTGGGTCCCCTGCAATTTTTTCCCAATCTTCAGTCTGACAACCTGCCTTCATTGTTTCCAGCTTTTGCTATCTATACAGGTTTGTTCTGTATCTTTCAATCTTTTTGTGGTTGTGGCATTGGATGCTAATTATCATGTTTGGTGTTGCATTACAATATTCTGGGGATGAATCCATTGATGTTCCCCATTCCCAGAGGGTGTTCAAAGACATGGGACAGTAGTGTGTATATTGCAACAGATCAGAAAGGCATCATAAGAAGCAGAAGCAAAAGGGACATCATCGATTTATTTGAGCACTTTGTCAAGTGATGATGCAATGTGGTTGAGGTACCTACTGCCTTGATGCCTGGAGGTCTGAATTTTTTTCTCCCTCAACTGCAATCATGGAAGTCTGTCCCAAGTAAACTGTACAAGCACATTTTCATGTCTTTTGGTTTCATCAGGCAATGTCATTGCTCCTAACAAGCTGACATTTGATCATTTTTTTGCCATCTTGCATTGGATTGATTGTTTCATTTTGTGATATGCATATATATTCAAGGACTTCAGTATTGGGTTCTTTTGATGGAAAGTGAGAGGGGAATCTGTATGAGTTGGCAAGTGAGTGTGCAGTTGTTTGTTTAGACATATCTAAACCCTAGTGATAGTGTTTCTGATAATATCTTGTATCTCATTTTACAAGATTTGTCAGTGGCATAAGGAGGATCAGATTGATCAAGGTTGAAAATTACTTGTGATACTAGTTGTGGAGATCTGTGGCTGCTTCTCCTCAAAACAATATCTCATGATTCCACGTTTTATAGCTAATATGGAGTCTTCATATCGACTATTGCATATCTCAATTTCTAGTGAAAGTACTCAATCAACAATGTGTGTTTGAATCTTGTTGAGAACACTCTCCAAGAATTCTCTACAATTCCACATTTCACAGGTTTGTCAACAATGCAACTATGCATGTAGACATCTAATCATTGATAGTAGCTTTGTATGGCACACATAACCAATGCATATGTCTTCTTCAATTGGTGTTGTCACAGGCATCAAAACTATCAAGACTAAGGAATTTGGAAAGTGCAAGAACTAGGACAAATTATAACACAAGCAAATCTAAACCTTAAGTCCAACCATAAAACAGAATAACTTAATAAAAGGCCATGAAGCAAGGATTTTTTTTCGTGACAAATATTTTTCATTTTGCAAAAAACATTTTGAAAAAAGAGTATTTTATCAAAGGTCACAACTTGTTTTTAAAAAATTGGCAACTAGCAAAAAAATTATTTTTAAAATCACCAAATTTTGTCACAATTGCGTACAATATAAAAAGATGTTTAAGAATTTTTACTTTTTTAAATATTGATAGATTTGGCTAAATGTATTTATGGATGATCACCACTTGAGCAACATCACAAAATCGGAAAAAAAAAAAAAACATTACCATGAAATATGACCAAAAAGAGAATTTTTCTTTTTTTAAAAGTAAAATTAAGTTAGCTTGTGAAATGACACATGCATTAAGCAGATAAATTAAAGGGGAAGATATTAAAGTTTGTGCCTTCTTGTTGTGTTTGGAGAGAGACAATGGCACATTTATTGCTTTGTTCACACTTAGCTTTTGAGAGTTGTTTTTGGAAAACAAATTTTCCCATTAAAAAATGGTCACATGGAAGAAATGTAGCCAAAAAAGAGAGATGTATGAATTGCAATCGTAATGCCACCTAATGAAACATACAAGACCTTTCAAACATCATAAATTCTATCAACAATTGGATGAGTAACATAATTGGTACTGCATCTTCTTTACACTACATTGTTTAGTACTAACTAATTTTGCACCCAATTGTAACTTAATTGGCAATGCATTCTCTCCACACTACATTGGCTAGTACTAACTAATTTTGCACCCAATCGTAACATAATTGGCAGTGCATCCTCTCCACACTACAATGCCTAGTATTAACTAATTTTGCACCCAATCGTAACATAATTGGCAATGCATCCTCTCCACATTGCATTGCCTAGTACTAACTAATTTTGCACCGAATCATAACATAATTGGCAATGCATCCTCTCCACACTACATTGCCTAGTACTAACTAATTTTGCACCCAATCATAACATAATTGGCAATGCATCTTCTCCACACTACATTGTCTAGTACTAACTAATTTTGCACCCAATCCTATTGACCAACTTTGTACTTAATCCTAAAAGCTTTGGTGAATGAAAACACTTCAAACTTATTATCAAGAGTTACTTCAATCTTTATCATGGCATCATAATTCCCCTAAGTTCATCTCCAACCAAAATCCCACTTCAATACCTAGGCCAACAACCCAAAAGTTCTTACAAGATAAGAATTACCACTCAAACCCACATTTTCTTAGCCATAATAGCCATAATTCCTTCATCTTATTAGTTATTGTAGAAGTTCAACAGAAATTCCCAACTTTGAGATCATGTAAGGTTACTCACTTCCTTTTCCAATGCAAACCTCTCAATCTTCTTGGTTAAAAAATGTGAATTCAAGCACAATCATTATTAAACTACAAATGCAAATGACAAACCAACTCCACAAATCCCTTATGTTTTTCATCACATTCACCAAATTAGCCCATGTCTTAAACATATTATTCACAAAACCCTAAATTTCCAACATAATGAAAAGTCAAAGATCAAAGTTGATCACCTTGAACATTCATCTCACAAGTGCTTACAAAAAAAAACAAAAACTCTAAAAAACAATACACCTTTTTTAGCCTAAAATGTTTAGTTTGTTTAATTGTTCTTGTGCCCCTCACAACAAACATCCTTATGCTCTTTAAATCTAGCACTTTGAAACCTTTCCCACCAAATAGAATCTTCAAAGCCAATCATCATCCAAGCAACCCAATTCAACATGAAGAATAAACAACTTTGTTGATGAACACACCACACAAAACAAGAAAATAGGTGCCCACATTTCTTTAGCATTCATTAACATTAGCACCTACAAACATAATGCAAAACAAACAAAACAATGTTTATTTGGAGAAGAATGTGCTCCTTGTGATGGTTAATGATTAGTCCTACCAATGATGTGTTTGATTAAGGCAATTCCTGATACATTATTCTTTTTTCATTTTCCTTTTAGGTCATAGAAATATCATATGGATGAAAACATAAACTTTGCAATGCTACAAGTAGAATTTAAACAAGCCACCAACTAATGAAACCCTTTTCTAACTTCTAATGCATTAATTGATTAGCACAAACCTTGGGGAACATGGCCAAAGTGAACATCACCTCATGATTGCAATAGGGGATGTATGTGATTGGATGACCATTGATTTTTTCTTGGTTCCTACCATGTGCCAACCACACAAGCTAGCATGATTTGATTTTTTATTTTTTTTAAACTTAGCCCTACCCTTTTTTAAAAACTTTCTTTTGTATTTTTTTTCCAAATCCAACCACACCCACCTAACTACCATGACCTTGCCCTTGCCTATAAACTAACATGCCACCACCCTAGCTTACTTCTTATGTTATTGACCTACTCCTCCTTATTTATTGATTGACCAACCTACTTAAAAAATCCCACCAAGGGTCATATTGTTGTCAACAATCAATGAGGATATTAAAATATACATGAAGTCAATTTTTGCGTGAGCCCCCCTTACTTACCTACACTACTACAAAATGTGGATGCAATTCACTAGTCCTAGTTCACTAAACAAGTGAATTCATTGCTTCCCCATTAGGTTATGTTCATTATAACTAATAAATTCACTCATAATCCAATGAAATCACTTGGCGTACATGGACACCTTTTGTTGTAATGCTACCTACCCATGAAGGTTGTGATGTTGCTAGTGATAAATGAAAGTATTGCATATGCATTGTGTTGTTGCCCTCCCCCACCCCAAACTTCATCTAATGAAACCTTCCTTTATGAATATACATGAAACAACATTCATGCATATATTGCATACAATGGACCAAACATGAGATTATGGGGATTTAAATGATGGTGGGCCAAGTTTTGAAATACCTGCATATGAAACCATGATTACATGGGGCACCTACTATGGAATTCAAACAAAAAAAAATTAAGTTCTTACAATTCTTACATTTTGGGTGAAGAACAAAAATGTATCAATGATTTTGGGTGAATGAATGGAAGTATTGCATTTGGTGGACCATATGTGATTGAAATAAACTTGTGTTGATGGAAGAATAATTTTTTGCAAGATTCGTATATTCAAATCTTGCCATGTCATGCTAATAATGATGGGCTAAATCTTCAATGATGAAGGTATTAGTCATTCTATTGTAGCCACAAATAGATTTTTATTCTTGTAGATGAAAGTAATTTTCATTTGGTTTTATGGTTAATGTAAACCATTCATGGTGGATAGGGTATTATGTGAAATTGGGCATGTTAAGTACATGTAATATGGCAGAGGGTGATCAAGGCCCACAAATTGGAATTGGAAAATGAACTAGGTGGAAAGTTACAAAAATGGTGGTGAGATGAAAAAAAATCCACCAGGTTTATAATGGTCTAATACCATCTTGTAAGGTGCACCTTCACGATGAATCATCAAAGATGCCCATGTTCCTTTGATAAGTTGATATAATTGTTGTGTGGCCTTTGTTGTATGGTAATGGGTGAAAATTTGGTGTTATTGAAGTGTGAATCAAATCACATCCACCACAAAAAAAATAAAATGTCATGACTTAGTTCAAATGAAAATAATGTTAAAAATTAACAAATTAAATGTTTACAAATTTAGTGTTGTGAACATTAAACATGAAGGGGGAAAATTAAAGGATTTTAAAATAATATGTCTAAGAAATTTAAAGTTTTAAAAAGGATTTAAGGAATATGCATAAAGTTGTTTTAGAAGCATTAAATGAATTTTTAAAAGATTTAATTAGTAAAAAATTATTTTAAAATAGTTAATAAAGCTTTTAGAATACTTAGTTAAAAGAATCTTTTTAAAAAGTGATTCATAAAAGTCTTAAAAATATGTAATTAACAAAATCTTCTAAAAAACATAGTTGACAAAAGTTCATAGAAAGTGTGGTGGATAGAAGCTTTTAGTATACATAGTTGGTGGAAATTTAGGATTTAGGGTTTATAGAAAGTTTAATAGGCAATTCTTTAAAAAAAGTTGATGAACTTTTAAAGAGTTTCATTGGATAAGATAAATAAAGTCTTGAGGGCACCACTTTTTAATATTATCAATGCAAGTTATGATTTTTTACTCTTCATCTATTTCATGTTTAGCTTGCATCATACCTTGTTCAAACAATTAAGTCATTTAATTTTTATTCATTGTTAGATTCCTTATTCATCAAGTTCATATTTTTTTTCAAGTTGTATCTTGTTTTCTTCTTAACAATTAATGGCCATGAATCATTTCTAATTCAGTACTTGCATATTGTTTGCATATCCTTTTCTTAGTTGCCCTTGATGGATTTCAACTTTCAATTTTGGATGTCCCATTTAAGCAACCTTGTTTGTCCAAATTGCTTTAGCAAGGTTGTCGTCCTTCTCAATTCGTGAAAATGCATTATGTGGGATGTTCATTTCACATCCCATGGAGGAATGCTGATGATTTTTAACAATTGTCACAATTTAATTGTACCAATAAGCATCATTGAACATCATGTAAATGTTGTGTTTCAACTTGAAGTTCATCCCACTCAATTTTACCTTTCTTTTCCATTCAATCAATTCTTTTTTTCTCATTGTGCATTTTATTTACTCAGGGGTTGTTCAAGATATGAGCGTTTAATGACCTTGAACACCCAAGATGAGTAAAATGATGTCTAGATCTATCCACCTTCATACAAAGATCGTATGTTTTATTTAGATGTTGACAAAGTAACCACTTAATTACATAAAAGTTGATGCACACCAAGTGCAAATCCACCTCAACCCCTCATGAATTATGTAACATCTTCCATCATATCTTTTGGGCAAGGCTTTTCCATTCATGCAAAGATTATTCTTCATTTAGAAGAAGAATGTGAATCATTACCAAAAAACCTACCTCCCTTGACAATGTTGTATTGATAAAAAAAAAAGAATTTCAAGGTCCTTTGGTAGCAAACAACGATAATTAAAAAGAGAAAGGGAGCTTGAAGCTCCTTTGGCAACAATAACCAAAAAAATCCAAAAGAGGGGAGGAGGGGGAGAGTTTCAAGTTCGCTTAGTAGTAACAAAAGAAAAAAAAAATTGTTCTTCTTTTGTGACAAAAACAACAAGAATTTTTTATTTTTTATTTTTTTGCAATAAAAAACACCCCAAAAAAAAATTCAGATAAAACAAAGAAGAGGAAAGAAAGGAATTTTTTTTTCTTCTTTGATGGCAATGGTGATGGGGCGGGGACAAGGAGCTTAGGGCTATTTTAAAATAACCTTTTAACCAAAAATTGTTGTGATTTGGTTTAGGAAAAATAAAAGAAAATTTTATTATATGCAACATATAATATTGTTATAAAAAAAGGCTCTTTACATTTTTGTGGATTCTATAGTAGAGTACCCCAAAATGTAGTAAGCTATTAGCTGTCTTTAGCTGTCTCTTATTACCTTTCAATTTACCAGAAGAATAATTACAACTTTTTTTTTGGACCTTTTGAATTTATCATTGGATTTTGGGGGTGTTCCAAAATAATTATTTTAATATAAAAAATTGGACAATCCATAATGAAATTCTACCAAAAAAAAACCAACATGAAGAATAGTGGAAAGTTTGAAACATTGGAGAACTTCAAGAGAAGAAAACAAAAGAGATGGAAAGAGAGAGGAGAAGATGAAGAGAGAGAGGAACAAGAGGGATGTACATAGGCCAAAAGGAAATGGGACATTGATTCCAACCATACCAATTTTCAACATGGAGCTCATTTTGGGTATTAAATGACTACTATACCATTAAAAACGACTTAGTGTGGACCACATTATTGTGAGTATTAATGCTAATATCATATGGTCAAATGTTTTTTTGTTGGTACCCTTTGTGTTAAGGAAATTGAACCAAATGAAGGGAAAAAATTTGGAGTTTTATTTTCACAAGATATATTATAAAATATATAAGTTTTTTGATATAATATTTGGTGGTCTAGTTTTATACTTTTATTGGAACAAGGGGGACACCAAATTGTTAGAGCAACTAATTTTCATTAGTGCACAAGGAGTTTCAAAAGCAAAGGGAAAGCTTCCCACCTATGGGAAGGTGGCTAGGTACGCATGGAAATGAGTTTGTAATACTCATTGCAATCAATTTTGTGCATAACAAGAGCAATAAAAGGATCAAAGAATTTGTTGGAATGTGATTGCGGGATCTCCAAGGGAGGACTTGATGCAAGAAGAAGCATCACCCCAAGCTCACATAAGGATCCATTTGACCAAAAAGAACCATGGGTTCATAAATGTATGGAGACCTATAATGGCATGTGGAGCATGATGTGATGGTCCACGTTGCAAGAGTTGTAGCTTGTGTGAATCTTTGTGTGTGGTTACGTAGTTGCCATAGCATTAAGCAACTTGAAGCATACGATTGATAATTTATTGGTATGGAATGTATGAAAATATGAAGGTGACATTTGAAAAGGTTCTCTTAACCATGCATTGCTTTCATCAAAATGTGGTGGTAGGAGCTTTGTAGCTCATGAGGTCAAACCTTTACATTTTATTTGGATAGATGAAGTTAGTTGGTTTTGGTTTATATTTTGGGGTGACTCTCCATATGTGCCTATACAACAATGATAGAATTGTTAAAGTGTTTAAGCCTTTCACACTATTTATTCAATCCTTTCCTCCCATTGCCCACTACCAAGAAGAAAACCAATTGGGAACCCTATCTTGGGTTGGATGAATATGATTGAACTCCCTAGCTCCTTGTAAGGCCCAAGTGAATTCATCCGTAGATCTAAATGGGGTTGATTGGAGCTTTCAAGGTTAAAAAGTGGATGCATGGGTACCAACCAAGATGTCATCTGGTTTCAAAAGGCAAAACCTTCCAAAAAGAAACCTTTCATCATTCATGAAACTGATGCAATAACGCTAACTTGTTCCTTCAACATAAGATTATTGTGCCTCAAGGAAAACACTCCCCAAGAGAAAATTCAATCCATGGTGACATGTGTCAGAAGCCCTTCCACATGCGAGAGAGAGAGAGAGAGAGAGAGAGAGAGAGAGAGTGTGTGTGTGTGTGTGTGTGTGTGTTCTTTATGTGTACACTTCTGAGACACTCTAGAGAATACTGTACTTTTACTTCAAGGCACATAGTACATACCGTAGTACCTTGGGCATATTGGACACCAATTGCATTATTTTGTAGAGTTGTTTGAAAGCAATTGAGGAGCAATAATGTTGTTTTTATTTTGGGGTCAATTTTGTGATGTAGCCAAAGTGGTGATCATCCATAAGAAGATTTAGCCACATTTTGATTACAAGCTAAATATGAAAGTAATTCTTCTATATTTTGTCTACGTACTTGAACCATGTATAGAAATCTGGTGATTTTTCTTGAATTTTTCTATTGAATTCTGGCTATTGAAAACCTCAAAAACCACTTGAATTTTTCACTTTTTAATCTTTAGTTTATATATATATGTAGATAGCCAGCAAAAACCAGAAGAAAAAGGCAACTGAGAAGTGAAGGATGTTGAGTGTTTGTACAGTATTCACCAAAACTTGCAAGGAATCAAACACAAAGAAATTTGATTGTTTTGATGAGGAGTGTAGTGAAGGAGAGTTGCAATTTGAGCAACACACAAAGTCTATGTTCTCATCATCTAGACTAATTTTCTGAGTTCTGGAATTTTTTAATTTAAAAAAAAAATCCCACGAAAATCCTCAGCTCAAAACAAAAGATAGTTTGATGTGAAAAAGTAGTTGCAAATCTTCAGTCATACACAAAATGGAGTTTGAGAAGACAAACAAACCCAAAATTGATTGAGTGTTGCATTGGAGTTTTTGGCACATGATGATGATTTAAGCTCTGCTGCTGCCTGTTGTTGTTGTTTTGTTGTTGTCGTTGCTTGCAGTGTATTTATTCAAGTATTGTTGCTTGGGTATTATCCCAAGAGGAAGGAAGATTTGCTTGCTTGTAGTGTGTTGATCCAAGTGTTGCTGCTGCTTTGGTTTGGGTATGATCCAAGAGGAAGGGAGGTTTGTTTGCTTGTTTGCAATGTGTTTTTCCATGTGTTGTTGCTTAGCTTGGGTATGATGAATGCAAGAGGAAGGAAGATTTGCTTGCTTGCAGTGTGTTGGTCCATTTGTTGTTGTTGCTTGGGTTGCTTGGGTATGGTCAATCCAAGAGGAAAGAAGCTTTACTGGTAACAAGCACCACTACCTAGTATTCTTTTTGCCTTGGGAGTTTTGTTGTCTGTTTGCAATTCTCTGAGTGTTTTTGACCCAAAGAAATTCCTGCAAGCCCTTCTTCTTCTGTAGCCATGGCTGATGAATCCACAACAAATCAACAGCAGAAGCATCAGGGAGGATTGGGTCCCATCATCTGGAACCAGCAGCACCAGCAGCAGGAAGATTTGGGTCCCATGGTCTGGAACCAGCAGCAAGCAAGTTTGGATCTCATTGCAGCAGTGAAATCAGGAAGCGAGGAAAAAGTTCAGGAGGCGCTAGCTTCACCAAGCGTGGATGTGAACTACCACGAGGAAGGAACTGGTTCAACACCACTGCATTACGCAGTTCATCATGGGACAAACGCCGCAAGTCTGACCCGGCTCCTGTTGTCGGATGCTAGAATCGACGTGAATGCAACGGACAAACACGGCAGGACGCCTTTGCATCATAGTAGCAGAGGAGGAAACGACTCTTCCGCCGCGGATGGCTTGAAAGAGATTCTTCTTTCCGCTGGGAGAAGAAGAAACGTGAACTGGAATGCCGCTGATGCAATCGGCCAGACCCCATTACTCTCGCACGCAAGAAACGCCAATGCAGAAGCTGTGGAGTTCTTGATCGGACGAATCCCATCAGTAGACATGTTTGCAACAACCATTGATGGGTTCACAGCTTTGCATCAAGTGGTAGTGCCAGCAACGGGAACAGCTGTGAAGAACCCTAAGAGAAGAAGAAGAAGAAGAGCAGTTGCAGTTGAGAAAAGATGCAAAGTCGTCCGTCTCTTGTTGCAAGAGCTGCAAAGGAGAGATGCAGATGGAGATGGAGATGGGCATGAGGATGCAGATGGAGATGGAGATGAAGGACATCATCAACAATACTTGCTGCTCATGCAATTTGTGAATGCCACAGACATGCTGAGCCGATCTGCATTGCACTATGTAGCAGAAGAAGGATGTGTAGAGCTGTTGGAGGAGTTCTTAGTGTTCTACTACAGGAGCAGGTGTTCTTCTTCTTCTTCTTCGGATTTCTTCTTGGATCTCAATGCTGTTGACTGTCATGGGTTCACGCCACTTCATCTGGCAGTCCAAAATGGACACAAAGCTCTAGTGCAATTGCTTCTTCAAGCACCAAGCATCAATGCCAACATGCCTGCTGCTACTGTAAATCCTGCATCCACTATACTTGAAGGACTTCTTCAGCCATTGAAGGTGGAGCACTTGGAGGATCTGAATAGACCAGATCTGTTTAGCAAAACACAACCACCTGTGAAGAAGCTCTCCTGCAGCGGTGATCATCTCACCCCTCTGCATTTTGCTGCCATGGCTGGACATGCAGAAGTGGTGGAGCTTCTTCTGCAATGGGAAGGAGGGATTAATGCTGATGTCATAGATAGTGAAGGACTTTCTCCACTTGTCTATGCGATCAAGAACCGTCACTTGAAGGTGGTGCAGCTGCTGTTACAACAGAAAGGAGAAGAACAACCACCATTGATGGAGCTCAACTACAACAACCAGATGTGCATGTTTGAAAGCTTGCTGCATTTGGCCACCGAACATGATGCCAAAGACATTGCAATTCTTCTGTTGAATGCATTGGGATCTAGAGCACAATCTTTGGCTGGTGCTGGTGCTGCTTTTGCCAGCACTGAAAACAGTGGCTCTAGTGACAATCAGAGCAGACTACTGATGTTAGCTGCGACAAGCAACCACTTCAACATCATCAAATACATTCTCAAATGGCAGCCAGAGGTAGATGTAAATGCTTCAAGTGAATTGACTGCAATCCCCCCAGTGGCAGTGGCGGCAAGGTTAGCTGCTGCTGCTGCTGTTGTCCGTCATGGTCTTGCTGTTGCTGCTACTACTACACCTCTTCATGTTGCTGCTTTGCTAGGGCACGAGGAAGCTGTAAGAGAGCTTCTGATGCATCCTAAACTGCATGTCAATGCTCAAGACGACAAGAGGATGACACCCTTGTTCTATGCTATAGACAGAAACCATGTGAGAGTGGTGAAAGCATTGTGCTTAGATCCTCGTCTGAGAGCCACAGAAGAAAATATGGACGGGCAAACTCCATTGCAAGTAGCTGTAGAAGCAAACTTGAAAGAGATTGAGATGTCTCTCATAGATCGAACCGACGTGAGGGATTTTGTGAACAGGTTGTACCAGGACAGACAAGTGTTTGTGGATGCTGCCAATGCTCTTCTTGTCGGTGCAGGATTGATTGCAAGTGTGACTTTTGCAGGCTGGTTACAACCCCCTTTAGGTTATGTTCCATACTATGAGTATTCAACACCTTTGCCAGCTCCACCCCACACTCACGAACACTATGCGGCAGTAAAACAATACAAAACTGTCAAGGCATTTTGGGTGTTCAATAGTCTCTCTTTCTTTTTTGCAGTTGCCACTGTCTTGGCCGGTGCAGATGCATCCATGCCATGTCTCCAATCTCTCTACATTGGCAAAGTCGTGTGTACAGTGCGGAGAGCACTTATACGAACTTCCATCCTTCTAGCAATCTCTGTCATGTGCGTGCTCAGTGCATTTGCATGTGCAGGTTTTGCAGTCTTACCTCCTCTTTTGAAATATGATGTTAGTATGATTATCACTGTCTGTTTGGGTGGATTTGCTTGCCTTTACACCCTAACCCAATTCTTATGGAAACTCTCAACACCCATTCATGCAGAACTTCAGCAGAGGAAAAGGATCTAAATGTTTGTATTTGGGATGCAACTCCTATTAGCATTCATTTGCCGGTCACCCATTGTATGTATTTTTTCAGGTATCTATTGCAGAACATAATTTTCTGCAGGATTTTACCCTGTTGATGGAACTCAGTTCATTGTGAACATGGTTCCATTTTATTTTTTTGGTGAGTTCGACGGGTTCGTCCCCATTGTATGTCTTGGGTCTCATCTTTTGCATTACAAAATCAAATTCACGTACAAAACCTCATGTTCTTCATGTTTCTAGCAAGCAAATTTTGTTTCCATTATTGGTCACAAACTCACATAACATGTTGCAGCACATGAGTTTTGAAAAAAGCTCAAGATTCTGTTTCTTGAGGTATCCACCTCAAGCAGTTACTACTAAGGTCAGCATCACCATCTAGATCTCAGGGGCTGTAGCCAAAACTCTCAACAAGCTCAAAACTTGTTGAGGAAAGGAGTTGGGATAGGGCATGAATCATTTTGGGTGAATGTCTGTCTATGAAGACCCTAATGGCAATGAAACAGTAATCACATTAGTGTGAGTTCAAAGGAAAATAGCACAATTCTTGGAGGAGTTTCATGATGTATTTCCAAATGAATAACTAAGATTATCTCAAGAATGAGATGTAGACCATGATGTTGATCTAGCATGAAAGGTAGTCTCGATTTCCCATGTCACTTATCAACATTCTCTAAATTCTAGTGACAACATATTGAAGGTTGTATACGGGAGCATTTCCCATAATCTATTGTATGCTATCCAACTTAACAATTACATGTTGGAACCTTTTCATATCATCAAATTGAATGCTTTTGTCTTCCAAAGAGACATCAATACATTTAAGTTTTTGTGAGAATTGTTTTTTCACAAGTTCAGAATTTGTTTCAGAAATAATATTTTTCTTGATGTGTATCATGCTAATATATTTTTTGTAGTTTTTTTCATTTTGGAGAAGTAGCAAATTGTCACTAATAAAACACATTTTGCATTGAATGTTTTTTCTCTTAAAAATTTCCAGAAAATAATAAAAATTCACAACCAAAAAAATTGTTGGTTCATAAATGCTCATGTTTGGTGCCCAAATTTTTTTACAAGTTGAAAACAAATGTTTTGAACACCAAAATTGAATGGAGAAAATTTCTTCCTATAACTAGTAAGAAAAAAATTATTGGTTAAAATTTTCTTAAACCAAAAAATTCTTGGAAGTTTTATTTTTCCAAAAAAAACTTATAATATTTAGTTGATTTTGTAGGTTGAAATTTTTTTGCATTAAACATTTTGAAATTGATGTTCAACATTAGAACTTACATCATTTTGGTTTAGTCATTTGATAATTTTTTGGTTTGTTGATGTCATTTTAACAAGAATGTGTAAGTCAAATTCATTTTTGAAATAAATAAATTGGTTGTGCAAGAAAAAATAATAATTCTTTGAATATTGCCCAAAATATTTTCATGTTAATCAAATAATGCCATGAATCTTCAAAGTTGCAAGGATTTTATTTTGACATATCATGTGAAAGCTTGTTTGGATATTTGTGATGCATTGGGAGGAAGATGGTTGGCAAAACCCATAATGTGAAAAAATAAAAATGAATTTATGTGTGTTTGATGTAAATATCAAAAATTTAAATTGTGTATATGTGACCACACATTATTGATATACTAGTTTGAACCTTGTGCCTAATGCACCCAAGTGTGTGTGTATTTGACAATACATTACACATGTGCCCAAAAAATATATTACGCAATGACGGCCAAGTGTCGCAAGCGACTTGCAGTAGCTTATCAGACAACACAAAATGCTTTCCCATATTTTTGGTCGAACAAATCACAATTTTTTTTTTTAAAACTTCATTAAATGTGAATATGCCAAAAAAATCAGGTAGCACTAATTTTTCTAATGTTTGGAAAAAATTATCCGAACTATAGAAAACTGGCAAAAACAAAAAAAAAATTGTCCCAAACACTAAAACCTATGTCCAAATGTGACAAAGTATTTTTTCCTACCAAAAAAAAAATGCATTTCTCAAAAAAAATTGCAATTTTTTTCTTTGAGAAAAGGGAATTTGTGAAGAAAAATCCTCTTTTATTTTTTTGAGAGTTCTAACTCATAATTTTGAAAGAATTCACCATGAAACAAATTGGTCATTGGGTGGATTATTTTATTTTATTTCTAATTTGATGACATTCGTTAAAAATATTATTAATTTTCAATTCACTATATATATGCCATTCTTTTTCGACTGTCTTTTTTCGCCTTGTCGAAATAAACAGACCATGATGGGATCGATGGATGATCGGACGGATGTGAAGCATCATTTCATCCATCTAACCCGTCATTGCATGGCTTTGGCATGTGTACCATCTCTTCCTATTGTTTTCTCCACCACGCTGCATCTGTATTCCACTCTTTATTCGCCCCATCGAAGTAAACAGACCATGACGAGACAAATGAATGACCGAACAGATGGATGGATGGATGACGAGACAGATGAATGAAATGATGTTTCACGATGTCCTTTACTATATGTAATATTGTTTCATTCAAATGTAATCATAATGCAAATTACATCACGTGTTTTTTAATTTAAATAATCACATCCTCACTTTGTCACATATTGTTTCATTTAATCAATCACATTTCAATTAAACTATCAAAATTTTTAAGCTTCTATTTGATCCAATCATATAATATTTCAATCAAACAAATAATCAAATTAAAAATTGACCAATTGAACTAGTTAAATGGCCACTCATTGTTCACTTCTAATAATAAATCTATTTGTTTACACATGAATTTTAATAGAGATTTGGGAAAATATCCAATGCAACAAATTTAAAAACAAAATTATTTTTTAATTGCTACAAAAATAGTGTAACATTATAATGAGTTGGTTAAGGTCATTTCGCCATGTTCATCCCAATATCATGCAAGGTATTATTATTTACATCTTTCATTTCAAAAAGCTTTCATATTTCTTTTCCTAACGACCGTGAGATCATTTCAATTCTTTTCCCAATGATTATGATGGTTTAAAAAATTACATGTACATTTTCACATAATTTTCATTTGAGATGAGGGATATTTGTGAATTGTTCAATCCAATATTAAACCAAGAAAGTTGTTTATGATAAAATTGTACAATAAATAGTGCAACAAAAAAATTGAGTTATTATATTATTAAGTGCAAATCATGTGAGTTTTAAAAATGTCATGTCAGTAATTTAAGTGCCTTCTATTACCAAGAATCATGAAAATCGTAGTTATAAACTATAATCCTAAAATATGTTAGTTACACCATGCATTTTTATACTACAAACAATTTTTTACAAACTTCAAAAAACAAAACCTTGAAATTTTACATCATGAAAATTGTTTATGGTAAAAAAACAACACATTACATGGTAAAATGGGCAAAAAGTATGATTGGTTACATAATAACCTTTAATCCATATTTTTGTGTGTCCATTGGATAGCCCTTTAAAATGAAATTTGTTTAAAATTTTCTTGTGTGCATAAAATTTCAATTTTTAATTTTTTGATTGTCATTTTATTATTTTTCACCATTTATGATAATGTTTCATGTGCAAAAGTGGTAACATGGCATCATGGAAAATGGCACATGTACTTATAAAAATGTCACATGTTGTTATGAAACATGTCATTTCTATCCATTAAAAATGCGACTTATAATCATAAAATATGATAATTGTAACCATGAAAAACTTTGAAATTGCATCCATAACCATGAAAAACTGCACCATGAAATATGTAACTTTGAAAATTTACACCATGAAAGTTGTTTATGACAAAATTATATAATACATAGTTCAAGAGAAAAATGATGTTATTATGTCATTAAGATCCTATTGTTTTTAAAATGTCACATCACTAACTTAAAAACCTTTTGTTACCATGAAAACAACATGTATGATCATAAAATTTGCATGTTACACCAAACGATTTTACACCATGAATAATGAAAAAAAATGTTTTAAAAGTTGTAATCATGAAATATGTTTATTACATTATGCATTTTTGTACCATGAACCATGAAAAAAGACTTTCAAAAGTTATAACCTTGAAATTTTATATCATGAAAATTGTAACACAAATTTTTAAATTATGAAAGTAAAATGGGCAAAATGTATTCCATACATTTTGTCATATATTGTTTCATTAAATCAAACATATTATCACATTAGTACCTTTCATTCAATCAATCACATTGTCATTTAAATTACTAAGTTTGTAATTTTCATTTACTCTTATCACGCATCTCTTGATTTAATTAATCACATTATCACTTAATATAATCATTTTGTAAGCTTATATGTGATCATTTTTTGTTTATCAATTTTGTAATCTTTCATACAGTTGTGTTAAATATTGTTTCATTTATGCAACCACATTAATAATTGTAATTAGTTACATAATTTTCTATTCATTATTACTTCTTTCAATTAATCACATGGTCATTTGTGTTATTAGATTTTAATGTTATACTTACTTAAAGAAAAAATAATTATTTGCATTAAATTTTTGAACTATTGTCATTGGAAAGAAAAACTCATCACAAATTTAACATTTGATGAATTAATAATGAAAATTATGCGAATTTCATTCGTTCATAAGTTCGTACATTTTACATATGAATGTCATGTGTTCAAAACATGTTCGACACAAAAATCAATGTGTTAACAAATGACATACAAATTTATAAATGAACAAATGTCACACAAATTTCACATCTTCTTATATCCATATAACCTAAATTACAATTTACACAAGTGGGTTTGAGTTTTCGTTATAATATATTATAACATAATAATATAAAACTTAAATCCATAAACCCATAATATAATATAACATTAATATAATAACCCATAATATAATATAATATAATAACCCTAAACCTTAAACCTTAAACCTAAACCCTATACCTTAAATCTTAAACCTTAAACCTAAACCCTAAACTTTAAACCTAAAACCTAGTTGTTACACAAGTTGTTAAAAATAATTTAAAAAATTTAGTAAAACATTTGAATTAAAATAATGGAAAAGTTTCAAAATAAATATCAGTCATGAATGGTCTCTAATGCATGGAAATTATGGATTGTTTGCTTGTTTTTAAATTAAGTGGATTTATTGGATTATCATTCTCATAAGGTGACATTCCATAGATAATTTACATAGGTTAATTTCCATTAAAAGACAGTTAATAAAAATTTTATTTTTTTTCAATTTGTGATAATGCATTTCAATGGATGTATTTGTAACTTGATTTAAAGGGGTAAGTTGAGTGGTTGGATTCCATAATTTGGTCATGGTGCATTGACTTTCACATATTAATTTATATGAAAGTCATGTGCACCATGTGATTATGTTTCCTTGTGATTAACTGTGAAATCACATGGGGGACCGTGTGATTTTGTTTCCTTATGATTTTAGGAAGTTTCTTGACTAGTTTCCTTTTGGTTAGTATATAAGTGGGTGTTTGTGACTTTGAGAAACACCTTCACTTGTACAAAATTATTATATGAATGTAAAGTTTGTTAAAATTGAAGTTTTGGTTTTGAAAGGGGTTTGTGTTTATGTTTAGTCCATGATAAAAGAATGGGGAAACATTGTTATGCATAAACAATAGAAGGTTGAAAAGATATTTCTACATTCAAGAACATAGATTTTCATAGCTATGTAATAAACATACATAATTTTAATCCTAAACTCGTTTGTGTTGTACATATCCACACCCCAATTTAAAATGCCCAAAATTTTCAACAAGATTTTTAAAACAAATTTGACCAAAAGTAATTTAGGGACCTTTTCTTAACATTGTGTTGTTTCCTTCCTGCGATTTCATTCGAATACAACTTTTGTTCATGCACAAATAATTATCTTCTATTCGTTTCATTGCAAAAAGGATAAAAGTTGATCATAAGTTTAACAAAAATAATTTTATGTCTCATCCATTAAATCAAAAGGGAAAATACCAAGAATAAATAGCTTTAGGGACCATCCAAATCTTTAATGCCATGTTTATAAGTGAAAATAATAAACACAAGATAAAGATGAGTATGTGAAAGATCATTTTGTGCAACACCATTTTGTGGAATTACACAACAAAAAGAAGGTGAAAAATATCACCTTGTTAAATGAAATCTTTAAATGATAGTAAATGTACATTTATCTGCTAAAAGGAAAATTACACATTAGATTCATGTAAAAAATACATGACATGCTAATGGCAAGAAAATGTGATGACAAAATCACAATAATGATTTTAAATAAAAGTTTTTATTAACCTTAAATGATAAAAGATGTAGAACATTACATGCACATTTGTGTGAAATGCTAAACATTAAATTAATCCATAATAAAAAATTTAGGTTGTATAAACCTTTACTTATTTTGACAAGTCCATATGAAAGTATTTCAATAAATTTTATGAGTATAAGCCTTTTGGAACGGTAAAAAAAAAATGTCATTTTGATTGTGGTAAATAGGTGTGCTAACTTGATCAACTTTAGATGAACAAAAACTATAATCATAACAACAAAGACAACAAAGTTGTTATTTGATTTATGAGTTAAACACAATAACATATTGAAGGTCATAATAAATGTTTCTGATAAAAATTACCTTTTGCTAGAATAACATGTTTTTAATGTCATATAAAGATTTTTTAAAAATAAACTTTGATGATTTGAAAATTTTCAATTCTCTCCAAAAAAGTTTTATCATGAACATCTTCATGCTCCTCTTCTTGTTCAATAATCATTAATAATTACTACTACTACATACTTTACAAATAACGGCGCGGTGAAATCACTGTTCGTCCAGAGTCACTATGAATTAATAACTATCAGTTGGGTATAGCCCTGTCACTCACTGACTGATAGACTTGCTGAATTAATATATATGATTAAAAATGTCTTTGTAAAAACCTTTTTTTTACACTTTTATGATTTTTTTTTTCTACATTTTTTTTTGTGTTCCTATGATTTTCCTCTACATCCCTTTGGCAACATTAACATTTTAGCTTAAAATGTCCATATTTGTTTGCATGTTGTTGATAATTTTTTTACTTGTTCAAGCATTAATTCAACTTTAACTTCGGGTCTGGTATAACTATTAATGATTATTTTACATGTTTAAGTATCAATTCAACTTTAACTGCAGGTCTGGTAGAACTATTAATGATTATTTTACATGTTCAGGCATCAACTCAATTTTAACTTAAAGGTTGATAGAATTATTAATGATTATTTTACATGTTTAGACATTAATTCAACTTTAACTTCAGGTTTCATAAAACTATTAATGATTATTTTACATGTTCAGGTATTAATTTAACTTCAACTTTAAGATCTGGTAAATTTTGGGGCATCATTCTATTTAGGTAGCATCAATAATTAATCCTATTTAAACAACCTTGTTATTTGCAATATTTTTGGAAATCCTATCCCCACCATATTGCACCATATTGCTTGTAATATTTTTAGAGATTCTATTTTCATTATATTTTGTAATTTCTTTTCAACTTTTTCAAATTTATTTCGCAAATGAAAAATTTTATTACTAAAAAATATGTTGCGGAGTGATTAAGTGCATTATCAATGACAACAAGAAAAAGTTATAGGAAACATCCATACTTTTTTTTGTATTAGAATTTTTCTCACACACGATGACATGATCAACCTTTACAATAAAATGCGGTGTGTTTTTTTTTAGTTTTCTCAAATTATTGTGACAATGAAACCCTCGAATGTGAGTGATCGAAATTACATTCCTCATTTTTGGATTTTAATCAAAAGGACAATAGATGTTCATCAAAATCCCTCAAACTTGTAAACCTTCGTAAGTAATTGTTCCCCACTTAGCAAGAAATTTTGGACATTTTTTTTAAAAAATTTTAAACTAGGTTAAAATTTAATATGATTTTCTATTTGCAAACTAATGGCCAAACACAAAGGGTCAATGGGATATATTGAATCAATATTTTTGAAATTATGTGAGCATTAATCATTTAGATTTAACAAAATTTTGTTATAATTCAACTAAGTACTCAATGATTATGGTGAATCTTTTTCAATTGGAATTGAAAATTGAAACAAAATAATTCATGGATTTAATCATCCTAAGGTTTGGAAGAGATTACTATAAAGGAGGCAAAAATGTACTACCTCAAAAATGTCATTTTATGACTAGTATTATGAAACTCCAAATGGATAAGTAGTTAAAAATGATATAAATGATAAGTTCAAATCAACTACAAATAATATAAGAAATTTAAATAATCGATAAAGACCAATCATATGATGAATTCAAGCGTAATGAAAAGATGGTTAAAAAAACACAAAAGGTTGAGCATCATTCAAGATGTGAGCATTCATTAACAAATGATTTGATGTCAAAACCCCTTTCATAAATTAAAGGGTGCTTAAAATTTCTCTTTTTAACAATGAGCTTATGCACTCTCTTTAGGTGCATAGTTAATATTCATTTTACAACATATGATTCATTGCATTCTCCAACCTTTAAGAGACCATTTCAATCCTTCTTTAACCCATATGACACCTTTTCTTCCAATTTGAGGAGGAAGGACCTACAAAAATATTGCATCAAAGATTATTGGAAGAACTTTTTAGTTTGTGTGTTACATGTGTTTTCAATGCTCAATATCAATGTGTGAAATATACAAATTATGAATGAATGAATTTCGCAAAAAAATCATTATTATCTCATGAGATGTTTAGTTTATGGTGTTATTTTACAATGGTGATAAGCTTCACAATAAATTTTAATAAAACCAACACCTCCATGTCAACAAAAAAAAAAAGAGGATAAACATGGAATTATTTTCTATAACCATGACTAATTATAAATTGAATTACCAAAAATAATATTGACAAAAGGTAGAAGATTGTGACAAGGAATGCATGTCATCACAAGATGGAAAGGATATACCTACACATTGTTGTATATCAAAAAATAACAATGACATGTTTCATATCGCTATAATTGATGAAATTTGAAGGTAAAATAACAATCAAATTTATATAAATTAACATGAAACCTAATTGATGTCATGTTGAAAATCAAAATTAAAATTAAACTAATACGAAATTCTTTTATGATTACGAAATTTTAACAAATTAAAAAAAATTAATGACAATTTTTTTATACTTTCAATTTAATAATAGTTGTGCTAAAAAAAATTTAAATGTAATATATTACACAATAATAATATCTAAAATATAAATAAATTTCAACTTAAATTTTTTTTGTAATATTTAGTAGACATCTTTAAATCCAAAACTTTAAGAAAATTATTCAAGCCACCATTGAAAATCAAATATTTATCAAAATGCTTTAACAAATTTGACAACTTACATTTTTAAAATTTTATGTTTATGAAGTCAGTTAGACTTGATAACTTCATTCTAAACATTAAATTCATCATAATACATGTGACATCTAATAATGTTTTAATATCACCTCCAAATAAGGCTTGAAGGTGGACATTTTAAATTGGCTTTTTCTAATCATCCTCTCTTTTCAAATATGTAAACATTTTTTCTTGTTTTCTAATTACTTTATCTTTTGATATTAATAAAATTTTGTTCTCTTTTAGAAGTAGTGAAGACTTGAATCCTCCCTCCCTCCGCCTCCCTCCCTCCTTTCAAATTATTAATGCTAAATAAAGCATGTACTTTCATGTAAACCTATAACCTAGATGATGTTAAGGATGAAAAAAGCCATCAAAGAAACAATGAGAAGAGAAGAATGCCAATGAAGAACAACGAAATGGCAACCTAATTTGAGGGTCATAGCCTCAAGGACAGTAGGCCTTGAGGGGTGTAGGCCCGAAAATGAAATCAACTTATTCATATGGTGACAATGATGATTAACATCACAAACTTGGAGAAAATAACACAACCAAAAGTGTTTGAACTATCTTAAAGAAACCATTCAAGATTAGATATAATATGGTTGTACTTGCATCACATTAAACTATAGCTTTAACATGGAAATCACAAAATGTTCTATTAATATTTTGAAAATGGAGAAAGAGGGAATATTTTGTCGGGTATACATACCTCATTGACCTTGCAAGCCACAAACCTGATGAAAGCAAAGCTCATGCATTTGGCTTCCTCAAACCTCAACTATTTCCAAGTCTGGGGCATCATCACTTCCCCCAGCTTTCATAATCTCGCCAATAGGTAGTGAAAGGATATCATCAACATAGATTTTGAAAGTTGAGCCTGCAAAACGGTTAGCACCAGAAACCCATCATTAAAAAAAACAATCATCATCAGAAATTGAGGATGAATGGATGAAGGTATTTGTGGGTTTTTCCTTCACAAGGTAGGGTACAAAGCATGAGGTGTATGGGCGATGATCAATCGTGTCAACAGTTTACCTTCATCATGCGCAAGCGTCCTAGGAGTGTAGGGTGCTGTCCTAGGCGAATGATGCACCAATTTCTTTGTCATTTCTCGTAGTGACTCAGCTCTATGTACCAATCTCCTGCACGTCCCATAACATCAATGTCTTAGGACTCAATTAGCTTCCAATCCCATTTCCTTGCAGTATTAATGTCAAAAAGACCAGCAGCCCCATGGTTTGGGGAGGCTTACAGCATGGTCACCTCAAACAAACACCCATCTTAATATATAGATAGGAAATGATTGTCTAGAGTGAGGAGTTTGCAAGTGCTAACAGGGAATAACATTGAAGTGAGAGACTGAATGACAATTAAGTTGCAACTTAAACTTACTTCAACATCTCTTGTCGTTGTTCTAAATTGAAATGGTCAAGTGGTAGATCCAGTTTCCTTGAACTTGACTCCATGCTGCAGTTCAACTCAAGTCAAATTTCAGTCTCTTGAATGTCATTTTTGGCATCACTTTCAGCACATATGAATTCTGTCAGCAAATATTTTTAATGGCAAGTAGAATTTTGGCTGCATGTATCAAAGGTTCAACATGAGGGGAGATTAATCATCATAGCTCTGAAATGAGATTAAACTGTAAACAATCGGGTTTTGCTTATACTCGTACCTTTGTGCCATTGATGTCGCCCTCTCTAGTTCAATGTCTTCCAGGCATGCATAGAGGAATTTAATAGCCTCATTCTCTGCCATCAAATTCACATCCATAGTTTCCTTCTGCAAGCCACCAGTCAACTTTAAGATGCAAATTAGCTCAATTTCTGCAATAGTGTTTTTCATGGATCAAAAGCAAGTTAGAACTCTGGTCATATTCATAAACCCTAAGACATGCCTCCAATCGGCCAAGGAATGTATGAGTCATGTGTATCAAGAAACAAGAATTAACCAGATCATGATAATCCCAGGCCATGGGCTGAGGTTTGATATTAGCAACCTTGTGGTGCACAGAGATTGGAATCTTCAACCGATCTGCACGAATCATAATCTCCTGCAGATCTTCGTCGTCACTCCTACCTTGCTCTGTCTTCTTTCCCTGGTCAATTGCCAGCTGTTTATCTGCTCCAAGAACACAATGAAACAGGCCCAAAGCAAACCAAACTCAAAAGAAATTTTAGAACACCACCAGAACTACTTGTTCTTCATAAACCCATTGCATGCAATATGGTTCTCAATGACCTTTGCCTTCAATTGGCTTTTCTGAACTAGCATATCCTCCTACATAGTTCAATGAGTAGTAAGGCAATTACTAATGTGGACAGAGATTATTGAAGATATGAAGAGCTTGGGCAAATGAACAAAGGATTGATGACACCAAATTGGAGACCTGTGAACAGACCTTGAAAGAGAAAATGATGACTCGACATAGACCTGATGGGCACGCAATAAGGAAGAGTCTTTGAGGAAATTTATACCACGCAACTTGTAAACTAGAATTCTTGTGGTCTTTTGGTACATGTGGTTCCGTGTTGTCAAATCCTCCTCCAGCTGTGAACCACAAAGTGCATGCAATGCACAGGTTTTTAAAAAATTAGATAAATAAAACATTGTGTCCCGAATCCAATTCAAAAGAAACCTCTGCATTAAAGAAGATTAAGGCCAATTTGCAAGGGTGCATGATGTGCTACAGATGTGCCCAAGAACCAGCGTGTCTAAAGTTAAGCATACCAATTTTTTCATGTTGGTATCTGTGTCAGCTCCTTCTAGAAGTAATTAACTGACCTCTTTTGCAAGGATAAGTGCTCGGTTGAGATTCTGGTTTTCTGTGAGAACTTTCTCATTCTCCTTGACCAACACCATAGTCTGGTGGGTGTGGTATACAACCTCATTCCGCAGTTGCTCATTCTCAAGAATTGTCTTTTTTGTTTTCTGCAACAGAAACAATAGTTCTTCAGAAGTTTAAGTAAAGTGGGTAACTGGATCTTCTTATGGCACCAATCCTCAGACAGAGAACAGGACAACCCTAGCCCAAAAACAAGAGATTCAATGCTGGTAGACATATCCTGCTTGATTTGATTCACCTGTCAGAGCTTTAGTAGCATGTTGACATCAAGGAGGGCTCAGCATGCTAGCTTACTTTCCTTTAGACTTTGGCATTCAAAGGAATGGGATTTTCCCCCTCTAGGATTAGAGGAAAAGTTTGAGGTTTCAAGTGTCAGTGGAGGACTTGGTCCAAGTCAATCAAGACAATTTTTACGATGCCATGCACTAAGTTCCATTCATGAAAGAAATCATGGAATGGAAGGAAATTTCGGAAGTACAATACAGCATGAAGCTGCTCCTCCATGAGTTTTGTCATCTCCTGCCTGGTTTCATCTACTTTGGTGTGAATCTCCTTCTTCAACCTCTCTTGAATGGCAATCGAATTCCTCTCAGATTCACTAAGTGCCTCTTTATATTCTGCTTGCTCTTTGATCAGCTGTTCTTTCAATCTACATGATGTGAAACGGCAGATCATCAACCCCTCCATTGTGGATGACTCATGATCCACCACACTCAAAGTGAAAAATCGATCACCTACATATGTACATAGACTGATATTGTGGCACCAAGAGTGAACAATTTTCAAGACAAACTATATGATATGGTTGCTGAGCTAGACAGAATTCATGACACTGTAAAAATCAAAAGGACATCATGAATACCTTGCCAACTCCTCTTCCACAGCCTTTTTCCGTAAGTTGAATTCATGCAACTCGCGGAGCTTGACAGTGGCAGCATCCATCTGTAACTGGAGAGCATCAAACTCGAACTGATGTGCATTGTCTGATGCTTCCATCTCTTTGGTCAGTCTCACAGTCGTCTCATTCAATGTCATCTCTAACCTTTGAACATCTTCCTCCAGTTGACCAATTTTCCCATCTTTGGTCTTCCCATATCTGTCAGAAAATATACAATATGCATACACGCAGCTATGAGTTAGTTCATCAAAGACAAACAGTAGATGATCTCAAGCTTTAGCAGCAACCAGTATGTACACTGGAAATGCATGACTTCCCTACCTTGTTTCACAAATGATTCAAAGATGTGCATGAACAAGAAGGGATTCAAGTCGATTGCATGCCAAAAAAGGCCATGAGAAATTCTTTGTAGCAGAGAAACCCTGAAGGCCATAAACCCTTTGTGGCGGAGACACCCTAAAAGTCATGAACTCTTTGTAGCAGAGAAATCCTTTGAAAAGAGAAACCCATTGTAGCAGAGAAACTGTTTGAAGCAGAGAAACTATTATTACTGATGGTGACTATGATCTTTCCATTGTAAATCCAAACCCTAAATCCTTCTTTGTTGTACCCATTAAGCAAGCTGATGATGTCGTTCAAGCTACCAATCTTCTCTTTGGAAGTTGTGGTGAGACGCTCAATGTGGTTTTCGATGAGCAGGGAGCGTTCCTCAAGTCGGTGCATTTTGTCTCGAATAGTGAATAGTTCCAGCTCCTTTGCCAAGCATTTGGCCTTCAGTAGCTCCAATTCATCAGATTCCCCGGATCCACCTCCCTTCTTTGCATCTTTCTTCGACATGTATGATCCACGTTCGCTGATGACCCCTCTGAGAAAGCAGAGGATTGAAATCTACTGACAAGACTTCAAAGAGACAACAACACCCACCTTGCTGTTGTTGCAGCGCCCAATTCCTTGATGTACGCACATGATGATTCCGCCCAGGAATTACGTCCCGTTCTACGGCAGCTCTTGGCCTTTCAACCGACACGCCCATTCTCTCTTCACGCTACAACTTGATCATTCCAAGTCGTTCCAGACTTGGACATCATTCTGCACTTCAGAATGTGTTTCTTTCTGCCCTGGCAATTGGAATCTTGCAACCTCTCAGTTTTAGGGAGAGGGAACAAAGGCCATAACCGTATCAGCTTTGTAGGAACGTATATACAGTGTCGTATCTGTCTTTTTGTACGCCGTAGCTGCTGTAGGGCGGAGAGGGAGCTGCAAAGGGTGGTCGTCTACAACGATGGAGTCGTGGCGATGGGGGTGGTGGCAACGCTGGCGCCTCCGCCTCCCTTGGCTCTTGTCGTCGGGCCTTCGCGTCTGCACTCGCAGCTGCTGCTGCTCCCTGCCGTGACTTCTTCCTCCTTGCACCTGACCTCCAATTGTGCTGCAATCTGTCGGGGTTTGCCCGTCCATCATCATGATGTTGGGCGGACTGGTGCCAGTTGTGGACGAGTAGTATTACCTCGGTTTTTTCGGAGCCCGGTGGTGAACCACCCCGAGGATTGCAACTACTTGGGTGTAAGGAGAATTGGGTCTTCTACTGAGGCGGATGGTGAGTAGCTCCTCGACTTCAAGATTAGGTTGTGGCATTTGGGTTTTTCTTTCTTTTTGTTTGGTACCCATTTGAGTAGGTTTTCTGAGTCGAATTGGGTTTCGGTGTTTCTGCGGCTTTCGAGGTTTTGTGATGAGAAAAAATAAATTAGGGTTTTGTATGTCCGAAGAAGGTTTTTCCCTCGCGAATAAGTCTTCCGGGGAAGGCTCCGGTGCTGAATAATCTCCAGCAACTAGGTTTTGGATTTTTTCAGTCTGCTTGCACACTCAATTTGAATTGATGTTGCTTTCTTGGCCTGCATAACGTCTGAGCGTTGCATTTGGGTTGGTCTTAGGGTTAGGGTTTGGTACCATGATTTTGTGTAGTTTCTTTGAGCAACAAAAAATAAACTGTTACATTAAGTAGCCTTCTTTTTTGCAGGTGATCTTGAGACAGACAATTCAACCAGGAAGTCTCAGAGAGGAGGTCAAAAGGACAATTCTGTGAATGTAAGTTCACAGAAGAAAAGACAGGGATGCAGGAAAGTTGATCAAGGCAGAGGCAACTCAGTTACATCTGGTGGGAAGATGACAAGGAACAAGCTTAGAAACAAGTATAAGGATTCTGAAATTGGACAGGACACATCATATTCCTCCACTCGCACACAGCATTCAGGTAGTTGCAATTACGTCTCTGATAGCAAAAGTTCTTAGTTCTTGTATACACTTGTAGAACCCGCATCTAGTGTCGAATGCATATTTCTTGTTCTAAGAAAGAAACACAAGTCTTTCTCATTGGATGCAAGTAGAAATTCATGTTCAAAAGCAGAAGAGAGTACATGAATTTCTGATAGAGTACATGAATGCAAGTAGAAATTCATGTACTCTTTTCTGCTTTTGAATGCAGGTTCAACAATGTTCTGCAGAAGGATGGATTTTCAAGTCTTTAGATATGTCCTAAGGTCAATGTAGATGGTGCCACTTTTGATAATCTGCTCATTATAATATGCCAGCAAAGAGAATGTGTTCAAGAATGTGATTTTGAGGTGATGATACTGAGACAAGGACATGGGCAATTGCAGTGACCTTGCAGGAAATGGTTGGTAATTCGGTTCACGAACAAGACAAGATTATTCAGAATGGGCAAAGTCGCAAGCGACGTGGACTCAATATGAAGTCTGCAGGTGTTATGGAAGAACACAAAGTGAAGAGGAGAAAGGATTCAGTGGAGTTAGACCTGCAACACACCCTTGAGATGTGCTCCAAGCATGCCAATGTCATGCAGGCACTTGAGCTTTATGACAAGGTTGTAGCAGAAGGGTCTATGAGTTTCGACCAGTATTGTTTCAATGTTGTTTTGTATCTTTGCTCATCAGCTGCGACAGGTGTACTGAAGCAAGGGAAGAGCGGCAAAGAGCGCAGCCAGCAAGGTCTTGGGTTGCTTCCTTGCAGAAGTGGATGGTGAATTTCTTTGTAGAGTTTACTGCATGTAGTTGACAATATTTTGCACTTGTGAAGCAATTCCTTACTACATTTTTAGCACTCTAGAGACAAAGCCACTTAGTAAGATGGCTAACAACATGCTCTGATGTGTGAACAAAAAAGAAAGCTGCAGTTTCAAGGATGTCTGTCTACCAATTCAAAAGAGGTTTAATTCTCATGAGTGTAGAAGATGAAAACAATAGTAAGCTATAGGGTTTGCATTAGCCAGACAATTTTTGGACTAGATTGCACCTGGTGGCTTATGCTCACTGGTGATTTTTGCAGGCAGTGGAAAGGAGCTTGTTGGTGATCACCGTGCTGAAGATGTCATTGTCCTCTCAAATGATCAAAAGGAGTTCTGCTTGAAACGGGGTTTTCAGATTTATGAGGCAATGAAGTCGCAAGGGGTGCCTCCTAATGAGGCCACTTTCACAGCTGTTGCCCGCTTGGCAGTTGCAAAAGGAGATGGAGATCTTGCTTTTGACATGGTCAAGCAGATGGCTGAGGCAAAGATCACTCCCCGGTATGATATCTTCTAATGCTTAACCCTGAGTGCAGAACCTTTTCCAGACCCAAAATATCTGTAACCTCAATATTGGTTTTATCTCTCAATTCTTTTTAGCTTGACTATATCTCAGTACTTATGCTAAGATAAGTTTTTCTTGTCATCTCTTTTATGCAATATTCAAAATTGTGATTGTTCCAGACTTAGGTCATACAGCCCAGCCCTTTACACATACTGCAAACGTAAGATTGCGGACAAGGCATTTGAGGTTGATGAGCACATGCGTGCAGCAGGCGTTCGACCTGAAGAAGCTGAATTGGAAGCCCTGCTGAAGCTAAGTGTGGAACTGGGCTTAGAAGATAAGGTGTACAGTTTACTCCACCGACTGCGTGCAACTGTGAGGGAGGTTTCAGCATCGACAGTGGGAGTGGTGCAGCAGTGGTTTACTAGCACTGCTGCTGTAAATGCAGGAAAATTAAACTGGTCAAACTTACCACAAACAGATGCAGTGAAGGAAGCTGTTGAGAGGGGGGGAGGCGGCTGGCATGGGTTGGGATGGCTTGGAAAGGGACCATGGGAAGTAAATATAAGCCAGCTTGATGAAGAAGGTGTATGCCAGACTTGTGGAGAACAGCTTGTGACTATCGATCTTGACCCAAGAGAAACAGAGATGTTTGCAGAGTCTTTGTTCAAATTGGCATGTCAACGGGAGGCCAAGAACAATGAATTTAGAAAGTTTCAGGTGAGATTAATTGCAGTCTCTGACCTTGGTAAGCAAAGCAGTATGTTATGTCTGGCTCAATGACATGCTCATTCACTGGTGACTCTGAAATGTGGGGTTTATGTTTTGATTGGTCAAATGGGGTACACAGGCTTGGCTTGATCAGCATGGACCATTTGACGCAATTGTGGATGCTGCAAATGTAGCACTGCATAACCAAAACTTTGGGGATGGAGGCTTCAACTTTTATCAGGTAGACTATGTCAACAGCCTTTCTGTGTCAAGCAATTTAAATTTTATAGGAATTTTCAAGCTTAAAGTGGAGGAGCAGACTTTCTGCTTGCCCATGTGACTGGAGGTCTGACATTGGTCTTATTATGTGTAGCTCAATGCAGTGGTGAATGGGATACAGAAGAAGATTGGTTCCAACAGAGAACCTCTTGTACTGTTGCATCACCAACGCACCAAAGGGCGTGCTGCCACTGCATCAAGTGCTATGAGCATCCTGAAGAGATGGCAAAATGCTGACTGCATCTACACGACACCAACTGGATCTAATGATGATTGGTGGGTGTGGCAAGGCAGACTTGCTTTCCATGCTTTTGATAACCTTGCCAAAGTTCAGGTGCAAGTGTAGTAAGTGGCAACTTGTACCCATGCAATTAATTTTATGGTAGCATTTTGGTTGGCATGTCCTTCAGGTACTGGCTCTATGCAGCAGTCAGGTACAAGTGTGTGCTTGTCACAAATGATGAGATGCGGGATCATTTGTTTGAGCTTCTTGGAAATGAGTTCTTTCCCAAGTGGAAGGAGCGCCACCAGGTGTGATGTTGTCAGATTCTAGGTGACATTTTCATTGGACAATTTTTTTGTTCAGTGTCCATTTGCATTTTGAAGCTTCCCTGGTTTGTGAATTGCACCAATCCATGTGTTAGTTGGTACAGTTCACCTTCAGCTGTCAAGCATAGTGGAAGATATCACTATTTTAAGAAGGTGGACATTGCATACACATGAATGGGTAATGGGTCCATTGATTTGTTTTCTCATTGTATCTGTGGTGGGTTTTTACCAGGTCCGCTTCACTCTGAACAGAAAGGATCCAGTCTTTCACATGCCGCCACCATATTCAATTGTGATTCAGGTGGGGTCTCTTTCTTCCATCAACATAGTAGTCTGTATGTGAATGTGTTCTATTTTGCTAATATAGTTAAGCTGTTAAGCTTTTTTGTTTGAGTGGTAATCTCTTTGTTTTTCTAACTTCTGGAATTTTGAGTGTTTCAGGAATCTGAAAAAGGATCATGGCACATACCCAAGAGTGGTGGCAATGACATTGCAATGCCACGGGAGTGGCTTTGTGTAACTAGAACTGGGCAAATAAATCTGGAAACTCTGCAGATTGAACAGCAATCAGAAAGTTTAGTGACAAGGCCTGAAGTAGACAATGAATGTAGACCAGTTAGCAAGACTCGCTTACCACAGAAAGTTGAGGTTGCAGGGATTGAAGAACAGCCTTCTTCTTTCAAGAGAGCATGTTCACCAAGGAAGTCACACTTGCCACAGTCTTTCAGAACTCTGGAGTCTGAAATACTGCCAGAAAGTGCAAAGATCAGGCTTGAATTGGAGGAGGGGTGCAAGCTTGAGGACAGGGAACCTTCCTCTTTGAAGACAGTTAGTTCACCAAGGAGATCACGTGTGTCCAAACCATCAGAAAGCTCAAGCATAAGGTCTGAATTGGACGAGGTGTGCAGACCAGGTGACCAGAGAGTTGAGGTCACAGAGCCTGAAGAGCAGCTTTCTCCAAAGGAACCTCATTTGCCAAGAAAATCACAGATACCTAAATCATCAGAAAGTTCAAGCATAAGGCATGAATCAGAGGAGGGCATGCCAGTGGCCATGCTCTTCTCTGCTCAAAAAGTTGAAGTTGCAGAGCCTCAAGGACAGTCTCCTTCTTTGAAGAAAGTACGCTCACCAAGGAGGTCTCGCTTACCCTATTCCTTAACAATTCTACAAAAGCTCAAGACTGCAGAGAGAATGTGTACGGAAAAACCGATTGATTTCCAGATTTGACAATCATGTGTTCTTTTTGGTACTCATCTTTTTGCCTGAGCATAGTGCAACCAACAGATAGATATTTGTCGGTCTTAGACACAAGTCGAGAGTGTGACCTTCCAGCAGCAGAATAGCAAATTGCCACAAGATCCCCCAGCTTAAGAGACCAAGACTTGAGACCCTAAACGCTCTCAAGCCTTGGTCTGCTCTTCATGTAAGTGTGTACACACTTATCATGTGATTGCTTGCCTGGTGCATTTAATGGGTGGAATTTGCTCTGCTCTTTCAGTCTTAGTGGGTGACAAATCACAGTTTCAGAGGTACTAGAGAAGCCCAAAAGGCTCTTTTTGTTGGAGATGCTCAGAGGTTACATGGTCATCAGCTACTGTTGACAGTTTTTGCATTCTGCATGTTGTTTTCATGTGCTGCATTTCTTATGTTTCTGGACTTTGTGTTTATCTTGTTTTGGTTTTGCATTTCCATTGTCAATGTGATGTTTTACAAACAAAATCACTAACTGGGTAGGGTATATGGTCATACTAACCATATACTAATAACACCCAGATAGTGGTTAGAACCAGTGCTAGCTGATTATTTACTTCTATGAAGAACCTCGAGTTCCAGTTCTTTAGAAAAGAATAGAACTATCTTTGTTCCAGTTCCACACATAAATGGAACTCGGAATCTGGTTCTGTGTCAAATTTTTCACAAAAATTATTCTGATTTCAGTTTTGGTTTTGGAAATCAGACTCAACTCACAATCGATTCTCTTCAACCACAATTGATTCTAGTCAATTCCTTCATAAAAAATCTTGGTACCCATTTTGAATAGAACTGGGAATCTGAATTCCGGGTCTGATTCATTAAGAAAATAAAATCAAGTTCCAATTCATATTTCTATTCAATTGTACACTATTATGAATAATCTGACGAATTAATTTGCACATCACTAAGCAGTGTTTTTTTCAAAGGATTTTAGAATAGTGCTAATGTGGTGATGGTACATAAATGGATTTAGCCAGGTTGACTACAACTGAGGTATCACAAGTGAAAACATTTGAGAATCATGCTCTATTAATGATAACTAGTGTGGTCTGTGCTGTTGGCCCAAGTGTTACCACATCCTCAACTGATTTTTTCCTTCCAAAACCTGGTTTTTTGGAATTTATTTGAATTTTCAGCAGTAGAGATCACTTCAAAATCAATATCTCCCACATTCTGAATCCAAATCTTACCAAATGAAATTCCCATTAAATCCTGTTCATCAAGATCTTTCCAACAATACCAAAGGGACATTCCAATTCCTCCGAAATTTTCAGCTACAATTTAATTTAATTTTCAGTGAAAAAAATATTCAATATTCAAGAACTTTTGCACCACAAGTCCAAACGTCGTCATGGAACCAAGCCCATGCACCCCTCTCGTCAAGAGCTTTCCAAAGACATCAAGAACACGATCTGAAGCATCCCAGTTCAGTGGATCTCATAACTACAAAACAAAACAAACTACCTTCCTTCATAGATAGATGTACTGGAACTTGACATAAATGTGTGGCAATGGGGAAGGGGGAAAGTTCAAAGGAGGGGGAGATCTGATAACAGACAAGGCCAGACCTTCAAAGTTCCTTTTTTTTGGCCAGATTTTCAAAAATTCCAAAAAAAAGAGTCACTTTTTTTTGGCAAAATTTCACCTTTCAAAAATCACTCTAGTACAAAGTTGGATGTGGTTGAGATTGGCAGAACCCTACATCCAGAACGCCTGCGGGAGGAGGTTATACATAAGAGGACCCAAAATTTGTGTCTGGGCAGCATTCATCTGTTTTTCAAAAAGATGGACCGAGTCAAAGGCAGACAAGAAAAAAAAAAGAAGCAAGCAATGCTTTTGTATTGTCTACAAGAAGGACCCATTGCTGATTTTATCCTCCTCCCCTCTCCTCTGCACACTGAAATGTGTGAAGACTCCACCTTGTAGTCACAATTTGTCAGATAATAGTCCATGTTCACAACCAGCCATTTTTCAACATGGGTTGAAACATTCACTTTTGTAGGCTAATCAATAAAGGCGCACTAAGGGCAGAATTCGAATGTGGCCTTTCCGGCGCCACCTTCTCCACTATAAAAACATTCTTGCTATACCATTTTCTCTTTGAGGACATGGTTTTCATTTTTGTTCATTTGTAGGAAGAAACTCTCCAGTCTTTTCTGGAATATTTAAGATAAAATCTGGACATTATTAATTACTGGTGTGGCCTGTGTCACTAGCCCAAGTGTGAACTGGACTATATAACTGCTCCAGGTGTGAACAGGACTCTATTGATATAGCTCAATTGTGAGATTTGTTTTTCATTTTAATTAATTTTTAGTAACAAAATTTGCTCAAAATTCAATATGTCCCTTTCCTTATGTCTAAAAATTGCAAAATCACTCCAAGAAATCCAACTCCTTAAGAGCTTTCCAACAATACCAAGAGTTTTCCCCAATCTCCTTAAAATGTTAGTTTTGATCTTTTTGAATTTTCATTGACAAAATGTTTGAATCTTCAATAATTCTTGCACCATAAGTCTAAACATTATGAAATTGCCTCAATGACCCCTTACTCATTGAGGGCTTTCCAAGGGTACCAAGATCATGGGGGGGAGGGGGAAGGGGAGTTGTGCCATGACTTGGGAGATCTCAATGCAACAAACAAAAAAATTGCTTTCCATAATAGATGGACTAGTGTGGCATGTGCCATTGCCCCAAGTTTATTTTTGGTTTTGATTTGATGATTTTTTATTCAATTTACAACAATAAAAAATACTCCAAATTTTATAGCTCCAACACTTTAGGCTTAAAAATTACAAAAACACTTCCATAAGATCCTACTTGTTGTGTGGGGGGTATCCAACATTTTAAAAAATGTCCCAATTATTTTTTTTTAACTTTTATTTTTTATTTTATTAAATTGTTCAATATTCAATAACTCTTACACCATAGGTCTAAACATTATGAAACCATTTTGGTGGCACCCCTACTCATTTAGGGCTTTCCAATGGTACCATGAATTAGCTTGGGCACATAGCTATTCTATTAGCTTAGAAGCTAATAGGTGATAGGCCACACCACCAAGCTAACGAACAAGCTAACCATTAACCTAATATTGGGCACATGTAAGCTTATAGACCTTTGACCCCATAGCTAGTACGAAAAAAATTTGGGGGGGGGGGGGGGGGGTTTTTATAAAAAAAAGTTGCCTCTTTGGTTTTGGGGTTTTTAGGAATTCCAAAACCATTTTTTCAT
>Ga0116231_10001618_pt1 | contig 46456 bp, 47 predicted proteins | sample S1TSphgellanicum_2_FD_89695 | JGI IMG/M metagenome (GOLD analysis project Ga0116231, IMG submission 89695) | Host-associated microbial communities from peat moss isolated from Minnesota, USA - S1T2_Fd - Sphagnum magellanicum MG | ecosystem: Host-associated > Plants > Peat moss > Unclassified... | reverse complement strand
CAGAGGCAAGGGTGGAGGGAAGAAGCCCCGGAACGTGGACGGGAGAGATGGCGGGGGGGGGGGGGGGGGGGGTAGCAGAAATTGAGCGAAGTTTACGAAAGTGCGCAAAGTACGAAAGAAGGGGGCGAAATGTGGCAACCCTAAAATATGCCGCCAGAACCATCCACACGGAATTATGTCCGTCTTCTTTCGGACTCCCTTCCTTCCTTCATTCCTTTCTCCCTCCCTTTGGATTCAGTACCCCCTTTCTTTGTTCACTATCCTATTTTTTGTTTTTTATTCTTTTGAACCCAACTTCATCATAAGAGTTTTTCTTCTCAACTTTGTGAAGTAAAAAGGAGGTTGAAGGTCATCATCCACAAGAAGACTTAGCCACATTTGTTTACAAGTCTCAGAGGTTGAAGATCACCCACAAGAAGATTTAGCCACATTTGGTTACAAGTCTCAGAGCTTGAAGGATCATCCACAAGAAGATTTAGCCACATTTGGTTACAAGTCTCAGAGCTTGAAGATCATCCACAAGAAGATTTAGCCACATTTGGTTACAAGTCTCAGAGCTTGAAGGATCATCCACAAAAAGATTTAGCCACATTTGGTTACAAGTCTCAGAGCTTGAAGGATCATCCACAAGAAGATTTAGCCACATTTGGTTACAAGTCTCAGAGCTTGAAGGATCATCCACAAGAAGATTTAGCCACATTTGGTTACACCTCCCAGAGGTTGAAGATCATCCACAAGAAGATTTAGCCACATTTGGTTACAGGTCCCAGAGGTTGAAGATCATCCACAAGAAGATTTAGCCACATTTGGTTACAGATGCCAAAGATTGAAGGATCATCCACAAGAAGATTTAGCCACATTTGGTTACAAGTCTTAGAGCTTGAAGGATCATCCACAAGAAGATTTAGCCACATTTGGGTACAAGTCTCAGAGCTTGAAGGATCATCCATAAGAAGATTTAGCCACATTTGGTTACAAGTCTCAGAGCTTGAAGGATCATCCACAAGAAGATTTAGCCACATTTGGTTACAAGTCCCAGAGCTTGAAGGATCATCCACAAGAAGATTTAGCCACATTTGGTTACAAGTCTCAGAGCTTGAAGATCATCATCCACAAGAAGATTTAGCCACATTTGGTTACATATCCCAGAGATTGAAGATCATCCACAAGAAGATTTAGCCACATTTGGTTACAAGTCTCAGAGGTTGAAGGATCATCCACAAGAAGATTTAGCCACATTTGGTTACAGGTCTCAGAGCTTGAAGATCATCCACAAGAAGATTTAGCCACATTTGGTTACAGGTCTCAGAGCTTGAAGATCATCCACAAGAAGATTTAGCCACATTTGGTTACAAGTCTCAGAGGTTGAAGGATCATCCACAAGAAGATCTAGCCACATTTGGTTACAAGTCCGAGAGAACATTACCTACTCCAGGGTAACACTTGAGGCCTTGAGCATTACCAAAATAAGGGCCCATGAGAGGTAGAGCCAAGGCAAAGCTCAATTACAATAATGCCCATGGCTGAGGGCATAACACAATGTAAAACTCAATGGTTTTTTACCCCTTTTTTTCTTCTTTTAAAACCTACATTTTTTTTTTAAAAATCACAAGTGTGAGCATTTCATATTTTTAAATGCTTTGCAAGTTTTTTATATTTGATAAGCATTTTGTTGTGCATTACGAGATTAATGCTTCATATTATCGAAACTAAAAAAGCCATACACATGAAAACTAGATGTAAATTTTTTATGTCTAAAAAAAAAGCTCATTTACAAATTGCAAGAATTTAAGCTCAAGATCTTGCAAAGTACAAGTTTGGTCCTTGTGTGTGCTCTGAAATCTCAACAAACACAAAAAATAAAATTATATTATATTGTATTTATTATATATATATACACCATTTTCAGATTGAACTTGGTATTAAACTATGAAAAACTAACTTCCTACAATAAATACCTAACAATTCCTCCAAATACATTACAAATCTTAAATCTTGTTGGAGGTTTTTACAAAAAGTTTAGGACTTTTTGTTATGTGTAAGCAACATGCTAGAACTTGTTGTTTTAATATAGTGATTTTAGTTTTTCTTTTTCACATATGGTGAATTTGGAACATTTTTCTTTTAAAAAATCTTTTGTTTTTTGCAGTGCTTTTTTGTTATGGTCACTAAATACTGAAGTTTCACCCCCCCAAAAAAAAAAAAATGATGAACTTCACTCAATAATTTTTGAATATTTTTTTAATTTGATTTATTCCAATTTTGATGTAGTTGGAGTAACAATTAGGCAAAAATGCAGACTTCAAAGGGAGTTACATGCCTCTTTGAAGGACATCTACATTTTTTCAAAATTCCAATTTCATCCTATTTAATTTGAACTTTACTTATTCTAATTTTGATGAAGTTGGAGTACAAGTAAATTAGGGAAATAAACAAAGGGGACTTCAAATTTAAGAGGTACTCAAAAGACATGTTCATTTTTTTTAATTCCAACTTCATCCAAATATGATGAAGTTGAAATATAAATAAATTTAAAGAAGGAATCAGAGTAAGACTCCAAATGGAGGTGTTTACTCTAAAGGCATATACATTTTTTTCAATTCCAACTTCATTTGAATTTATTTAATTTCATCCAAATTTATTTCAATTTTGATGAAATTGAAGTAAAAGAAAATAGAAAAAGGGAACAAAGGGGACTCCAAAAAGGGACTTATTTAAAGGACATATACATTTGTAAAGTCTAATTTCATGCTAGTTTATTCCAATTGCATCAAAAATAATTCCATTCATAAAAATAATAATTCATTCAAATGAAGTTGGAATAAAAATTAAGGAAGGGAAAAACAGATTCCAAAGGCAAGTGCTTTGGAAGGACATATCATATTTCCTCCTAAAATTAGCAAAAAATATTTATCAATTCACAATATCCTTTTAGAACGGAATTAGCAAATATTCACCAATGGGATAGCCCAAAATTTTCTCATTTAAATTAACAAACAATTATCAATTAGAAGGATTAAAATTACCAATGGGACGCACTCACCATAATGCCTTAACAACTTTGACACTAATTATATTATTTGGATTTATCCAAAGTCTATGATTTCAAGTTTCGTATATTTGTGCACCCTAATTTTTGAAAAGACACACTTGGACTTAATTACATGTCAAAAGATGCATTGATTGATTTTCAATTTTTTTCAAAATGTCCTTGACTTTTTTTAAGACTATAACCAAAAAAAAAAAACACAATTATGAAACACAAACAGTTGAGGTAGTTGTTAAAAAGTTATTGTTTTTTCAAAGCGATCAAACCCTAATCTTTGTAGAAGATTCGAAGGTTTCTTTTTCTTCCCTTCCAACAACAAACCATCGATTGCACACCTCTTTTCTCTCATCATCATGATCATCAATTGCTTCTCTTTAAAGCTCTAGTGCTATTGGAATGTTGTCATAACACAAAAGGCTTGAAAGTTGAAGATGAAGATTATCCAACTTTGGAGAGGTATCAAGGCAAGTTTGTTGTGCTTTCTATGAGACTTATGTAGGGCAACAATAGTTACAATTGTTCCTTATGCACATCACAATCACATCCCAGCAGGAGCTCAACAAGATTGAAGTATTTTTCAAATCTCTTTGTTTTATTTTACAAAAGTTGGAAGTATGTTATGGGTGTATGCAAGAAATTTTCTTGTGAGCAAGGAGCCCCCTTTTAATTTTAGGCCCATTCTTCTAGATTTTCGCTTCATTAAAAACTTGCCATTTTCCAAAAAGCAAACACTTGTGAAAATGCTTCTTGCCTGCACATAGGTATTTGGATTTATTTTCTTGAATATTCAGTAATGTGAGTTTTTTCACCTAAGCTAATTGAAGTGGGATATTTCAATGGGTTGATAATGTTGGCTGAACTTTTTTTGCGTGGGGTGATTATGCTACATTTTTGTCATCATTTGTTGAATTAGGGTTGAAGCTATGGATGGACATGCCAGAGGATGCTATGGTTATTATGAATTTCTTTTTTTGTCGTTCCATTCTAAGGAAGGAATCCCAAGTATGTTTGTCTTTCTAAAGGTTTGTCTAAAGTAGGTAACACAAGGTTCCTTATATTTTCGTGTCTATGATAAGGTTCTCTAATATAATGTCACTTGTAAATTCCATATGACCCATCAGCTGCTTGAAAGCTAAGAGCTAAAATGCCCACAATCTGGTGTTATAATAATGTATAGAAATTGTTGGTCTTGCTTCTAGCAAATACCAAAACAAAATTTTAATGAGGCATAAACAAAATGTTGCAAAAATGAAGAAGATTTTTGAATTAGGACACATCAACTTTCTTCAACTTTAATGTTTTTTTTAAGCTATGACTATTCCAAAAAATAGACATATACATCTCAACATGTCTCATTCATGGCTCATTTGCATTTGAGCACATGGAGACATGAGTGGAAAAAATGTGTGAAATTAACCAATTTTTTGGTGCTTGCCTTTTGTAAGGTCTTTAAAACTTGGCCAAGGTTTATTGTCCCACAAATAATTAATCATCTGACACAAACCTTTGGCTATATAATCAAATGTATTTTGGTCACATTCTCTTGGTTATGACTAAAAGAGGCTTATAAGATTCCATAATTTAGTCGTAGTTGCTATAATAATTTCAAGGATGAATGGGCTTCTTGTTCTAGTTCATGAATCTGGGTTGCAAAAAGATATGGATAAGTGGAGTAAGGAAAGAAATGAATGCATGAAGTAGTTTCAAGAAGCAAAAAAAGGAAGATAATGGGTTAAGTTTTCACAGGAATTTAATGTGTCGTTCAATCCACACTTTAGTTTTTAGTTGTATGATGACCTTCACATGTTTGTTGAGCTGCATTTTGTTATCCTCTAAAGTATTTATTTCAAAGTTTTCAAGTTCATTTTGTATTCTATTTTCTTTTTATTTTTTCTTGTTTTGGGTTTTCTTTGGCATTTTTCCCTTTCTATAGTCCTCTTTCTTCTCGGGGTCTGTTGGTCTTCTTTATTTCTTAAAGGTTTTGTTGAACTAACCAGCATCATGGCTAAGTTTTCCTATTATTACCAATCTTGTGACAGAAACTCAGTTTGATGGTTAGTGTTTAACTCATTGCTAGGAATTGATGAAGTTAGTGGGGTTGTTATGGTAGTTGGTCATTACCATACATGTTGTCATTGAAGGTTTGGGAACATGCATATGACCATAGTTGTTGTTCATTCTGTCATGTGGTTTTGTTTTCACTTTTCTTTTAAGGAGGGGTTTCTTTTTTTATGTTTGCCAATTGTTATCGATTTGATGTCCAATTTGACATATTCATAGCTTCTTCAACTCTTTTTAGGTTGATTTAAATTGTCTTCATGTAGATATCTAGTGAATTCAATTGCAATAAGAAAACAAAGTTGAACTATTTGTGTAGGGCATTCATGGACCATACTTTGCATACCCACCATGAACTCTTCAATCCAAGTCAATACGTCAAGACCTAATTAGTACTTTTTTCAGGAGATACTACCATGTTTGAGTATGTTATGTTACAATATTGGCTATAATATAACAAAAAGCTGAAATGGAAGTTTACCACCTTAGGTTGGTATAGGTTATGCCAAAAGAAACATGAATTTTATAATAGGGGACTATTTTTTGTTCATGTTTTCTCCTTGTTAATAAAACTTCCTTCAACTGATTTGCTTGAAGTTACTTTCTATAAATTGCTCCTTAAAGTCCCGTGTGATAACAAAACATCTATGTAGTTACAAGTCCTTGTGTTTATGAAATTACAGGACTTTTGTCCTATACATTTTGCCAACATATATTGCCACTATAAATTTGGAGTTATTTTGTGTTGTATTGTGATGAGCATGTGGATGGTTTTCTTGGAGATATTATATTTTTCATGCAAGTTTTGGATCTATTGTGCAATCAATGGTTCACAATTATTGGTTATAGGTTTATGTTCAAGGCCACATTTGACTTATTTTCACATAGAAATATATCCAGTGTTTTTCAATATAATGGTTGTATGTCACAATTACATTGGTCCTATTTCTTTAATGAACAAGGTGTTCTTCCTTTCAAAAATGCTTACAGGTCTATCATCTTTGCTTGGTGCTTGGGTTGTGCATCTTGAGGTTATGCGTCCCTTTGTAAAAATGGCTTTATGTAGGTATGTATTTTTTAGCTTGGGGAAGGGCTAGATGTTATGCATAATAAGGACTAAATAACAACTAGGATAGTAATTCATCTTGCAAGAAGATTGTGGTTTTCTTTACACCCAAGCAAGCAAGATGGATTGCTTGGTACATGCAACACGTTGACTAATTTTAAACTTGATTTGCGGGTCAAGATCATTTGTAAATGGTGCATTTGATTTGTGTCCTTGGACATGTTAAGCTAAAGAGTGATTTGTAGTAGTGGTCTCATTTTTTGCACATGGTACAAAGGGATGTCCACCTAGATTCCTTGAAGATTTCTTGGTTTTTTGCCCCAATAAATTTTTTTGTTCATGGTGTAATCTTCCATTGATTAGTTGAATCATAGGACTTGGCCGCTTGACTCAACTTTGCCATAAGGTTTGTCTACATTGTGTTGTAATTGCTAACTTTCTCATAAGGTTTCCCTACATTAATTTGTGTTGATTTTGATTACTTTCACATGGTTGTGTAATGGCAATGTGGTGAAATGTGGATGCTTGTTGGAAATCTCAAGTTGGATCTATAATACCCCCACACTCTCCAACTAAAACAAAAATTTGGGAACTTTTAGTGGAGTTGGGGCGCAAGCAACAAGTGCTTGGAGTTCAAGTGTGGCTTAGTGTTTTCTTCCAAATAAAATTGTTTTTGAAAGTATGGGTAAAGATGGTCACCCTCAGTTTTGTTTTTATGATGCATAATGATTAGCAAATATTGGAAATGTTCAAAAAATTGTCTCCTTGAATAAATCCACATACCCATTACATTCTAGTTGGAGTAAAGGGTTAATGACATATGTTATGAAGTTTAAGCTACATAGTTTTTAATAAGAATATGTGTGCAGGTGTGTGCATACAAGAATGGGGAGGTAGTGATAAATACAACAACATGCATTTTATGAAAATTTGATCTTCAACTTGTCTAGCTAGATAGCATTTTCTCATGATTTTCTGTAACAAAGGGTGTCACTTCATGCCTATTTCACTAGTTTATTGATCAAGGGTACAAAAGTCTTTTTATGACATTTTTTGAAACCTAATTTGAAATCAACTTTGTTTAACCTTTCACAAAAACATGTATATTCCATCCAAAAAATGGTCTTTACAAAAAAAAAGGTGTTTCCTATGTTAAATAAATTTATCATTGTGTATGTTGTTATTAGTAATGATTGGTGTATTAAAGTTAGCCTAGTTTTATGCCTTAAAGACCTATCTTGGTTGTGTGGTATTGTAATAAATAGAAAAAAAACTAATGATATTAATGGTCTTTTTACAAGAAAATAAGCTTAAGTGAGAAGGTGTCTACTTACTAGCCAAAATTTGCTTGCAATGGGAAAGAAAATATCATTGTATGCAAATAGAATCATTACTTTCAAATATGAAATTCTTGAATTGACATTAAATAACCTTTGATTAATCTAGAGCTTTTTTCCTTGATCATGAGGTTCTAATTATTTGTAAAAATGTTGTAAATTCACATATTTCAACAAATTTTTTTAAACAAAGAACCATAGAAAAACTTTGGGAATATTTTAAATATATATTTTTGGATATTTAATCTACAAAATTAACTAGTTATTTCATAGACATGTGGTGAAATTGTCCCTAGATCACAACATATTTACTTGGTTAATAAGAAGGATAAAAATGTGATATTAGTCAATTTTCATTGTGAAAATCAATTTTAGAATGAGGGTCCCAATAAAACCCATCCAACATTAGTCATAATCATCATGGGTAGGAAAGGTTAATTCTTGAAATTTATTTATGAATTAATTTAAAAAATTAAAAGGATGTTGAAGTTATTGCCCATTTTCAAACATTAACACCTTCACATTTTCATTATAGTAATTACCAAATTTCATTCTTATTTTTAAAACCACATTTTGTTTTGAATTATTTCGTGAATAGATAACTTGGTCATTATGAAGGCCATACTAGGATACTTGCATTAATGCCGCATAAATTGTTTTTTTGAAAGTGGGTTTAACCCAAGTTAATATGGTTCAAAAAGTTCAAGAAAAGTTATCTACATTGGAAAAAACAAAAGACAATAACATATGAATGTTTAATGCAAGAACAACTACCCAACATTGAGAACCTAGAATAGGATTTTTCTAACCCACTTATTGGTTTTGCAAGTGAACTTAATGTTACTAGTGGTAACCCTGTGCATAATGCACAAGTGTGTTAATTCCCAAAGCGTTCCAGAGAGGGAGGGAAGGTCGGTCAAGCAGCGCTTTTGGCACTTGGATTTTGGAGTCCGTTGTGTAGTAGTAATCCATCGATTAAAATGTCAGTCGACGTTCCGGATCCCGACACGTGGTTAGTTAGTCACCTCGGGTACCCGTATCTTTCCCTCTACCTAATAATGACTCTACAGGAAAAGTCGCAGTTTGGGACTTGGAAATTTACCAAAAGGAAAAAAGGTCGCAGTTTTAATTGGGATCTGGAAATTTACCAAAAGGTTGAGTCGTAGTCAGTTTTAATTGGGACCTGGGAAATTTACCAAAAGGATAAGCCGCAGTCAGTTTTAATTGGCACCTGGAAATTTCACAGCATTTACTGGAGTCACTGTCACAGACAGATAGACAAACAGACGAACGTAGTGAATTAATATATATGATTGATGGCTTATTTCAAATAAATATTATTGTTCAACAACATTTTATGTCAATTAAATAAGAGCTAAAAGCTATAATTAATTTTAAATCCTCATTTGACAAAAAATTCAATGTTTATACCTTGTGCACTAAAAATGACAAGCTTTACAAGTGAAAGATTTGGTTACATTATTTGTTCATGTCTTTATTTCTATGATTACAAGCTTGTATAACTTAACATCCATTATAAAAAATATGTGCAATTTTTAAAAAAGAAATATATGTGGCTAGATTAAATTCCTATGAAATTGTAGTTTCTTTCATCTTCTATAAATTGACATAAGAAAAAAATACAATCATATTACTAATCACTTATGTCCAAACATATAAAAAAATCCATCCATATTTTCCATAACATTTTTTTCCCTTCGAAAGATTTCCATACACAACACAAAATTTCATGCTTTGTGTAAATGATGCAATAAAATTACCCAATTAATTTCCAATGGCATAATTTCCATGGGTGCAAAAATGTTCTATAAATATCTTTTTCAATGCATTTCTTGATAGATGTTCTTTAACATGAAATTCATATTTGAAATTAAATCTATAAAAAAAAAATCCATACAACCTTAAATAAAAACACAATTTTTTTTAAAACTTAATTTACAAGCCTTTCAAATGTCAAAGATAAAATTATGAAGCGTCAATTTGTGATTGTTAAATTTAAATAGAATTAAACAAATATATTCATGAATGACTTTTACACGAAAAAAAATTATTTACTTAAAATCTTCAAGTTTATAAAATGATTGAAAATGTAACCTTCTAAAAAACATTTATCCCATACATTGTTCCTAATCAATTTCTCATTGTGCAATGTAAAATTATGTCAATCCTAAACATGAATGTTGTTCCATTGCATGTTTTTAATTTCACATCGTATTTTGGCAAAAAAACGCGATGTTTTTTTCTTTGTGTTTAATTTTACATTGCTCCAATCATAAAAATGTGTAGAAAAATGTATAAACATGATTTCACTACACTTGTGATAAATTAAAATATATAACTTGCTTTTTTGTAAGCACACAATGAAACACTTGTCATTGTTATCTAGGTTTTTATGAACAATCAACTAATTTATACCCACTAGCAAGTAACTTTTGCACTTAGAGAAATATGCTTTTCATTTTCAAAAATTAATCCTTGAAAAAATTTATTTATTTATATTCATAATGCATTGCATTCATTGTGAAATAAAATAAAACAAAGCTTGACACTTACACTTGTTTTTATATGTGTTTTGATTATCCAATGTGCAACAAAATATTTCAAAATATGGTGAAATTGATATATTGCAAAGTTTACACATCATAAAATGTCCTTAATCAATTTGATTAAAAATTAAACTTAGAATGTTAACTTAATTTGTCATTGCAAAATATAATATAATTACACAATGAATATCAAAACAACTATTGAATAATATTACACATTGATGTAAAAAGGTTTGAAGATATGAATGTTTTCTTGTAGCTTGACAAATTTTTATTAAGGTTTGGTTTTATTAACCTTTCCAAGAAAAATTGAAAATTGAAATATTGTTTGGCAATATAATTTAATTATTTATTGCACTTGTTAACCATTCATTTAAATTTCATTTAAACACACTTGAATTCCCATGACACGAATTTATGTTAATATATGAATACAAAAAATGAAAAATTTATTTTGTTTTATTAATATTTGTTTTGAAATTAAACGAATTCTTTACGAGACAACCACTACAAATACATGGCAATTATATCACAAAATAAACAATAGCAACATAAATAATTCAAGATTACAAAATACTCAAATGAAACGAAATAAAATAAAATTATGAAACATTTAAATTGTGAAATAAATTTAAGGAAGGTTCAAATAACTTCACTATATTGTAATTTTTTTTTGTCATTACAAATTTTTCATTTTTTAATAGATTTTTAAAAAACTCGTCTCATAAATTAACATATGATCACCTATATTCAAACTATTGATATGTTGTAGTCAATAACATCTAATTATTCCATGAATACATATAAATTTATTAAGTAGATTTAACATTAGTCACATTCCCTTTTGAAAATTCTATTGATGTCTTCTAGAATGCCCTTCATGCATATGCATGGTACATAATTATTAAACATATTATAATTTCAACAAAATTTAAAATGCAAACAAAATGGACAATAGATTTTCATTAAAATGCATCACTTAAAATAGAAGATTATTTGAATACTCAAATAATTGATTTTTTCAATGAACCTTATATGTGTTTTTTGGCCAAGTATTAACAATAATAATTTTTCTTACATTCTAATTTTATAATTGAAGATTTGAAGGTTTTTTAATATTAAAGTTTAATAAGGGCATAAATTTAATTATTAAACACACACACACACACACACACACATAAACCTTTATATATAATTCAATCAAATAAATAAACTTGTAAAAATTATAACTACACACCAAATGTGCAAGTGTGATTTGATGAAAAACACACATGAAAACATTATTATTTTTTTCTTGGATATCTATAATTATATACATGTAAATAACGTAAACACAAAAAAATTATAATGAAACAAACATAATAATCAATATGAAAAAATAAAAATAAATGAAAAGTGAAGTGTTTAATATGTAAAAAAATTAAGGAATGAAATCAAGTGAAAGATGAACTTGAATGATATAAATTGTTTTTGACTGTGTTTGCAAGCTCAAAAATCATATAATAGTAAAATGTTGAAGTGTAAAGGTCTATATAACAATTCCAAATCCTTACAATCAAGGACCACAATGTATAGTGTAGTACATACTAGTGATGTTTCTAATAACATCATAATCTATTCGTCATGCAAAAGTATGGCACTTCTTTGTAATTCTTTATGTTCAATCAAATGTAGGAGCGCCATTTTAACTTCCATGTTTTCATTTGAAGTATTCAAAACGAAAATGACATCATTCCTTACAATAAAATCACATTCGTGTATCCCATGATCAACTTCTTCATTTTCCTCAACAAAGCTATGGAATTAATCACATGTGTAGTCACATAACATGTTGAACAAAAAATTTCTTGGGCCTAAGTGAAGTTGCTAGTTCTTGCCCATAAAAATAATTTACAATAATTTTGATTTTTCTCATAACATTAAAAATATTGCTTGCAATTTTTTTGGGTATTTTAGTTATAATTGTAAATAATTTGAATTGGTTTATTATTAGTAAGGAATTTTTCTTGGTAATCTTTAGCACAAAATTACATTTACTTTCATTGATTGTAATTATGGCTATCATTAAACACCAACACTCACATTTTTCATATTGTAAATGATTTTCCAAAATTGAACTAAATCATTTTGGTCCAAAGTTCTGAAATATATATCTTTCATCATGAGGTTCATTAGTTAATTCAAACCTTCAAATTTCAAACTTATAGGACATCCACACTATAACATCAAATCATGTTCAAAAAATGTGTATAGATGCATTTGAGCCCAAAATGTTGCATACTAAATTTGCCAAAGATGGCTCATTTGAAAGGTTGCTTGGAGGTGCGAAATAACCTTTTGGATGAAGGGAGTTACATAGGTGATGTCGTTCACTTGCCATCTCCAATCCATGGAAGTTTTGTAATTGAATTTGTAGTGTAAAATTCAAAACTGTGCAATATCGAAGTACACTTTTTCTTTCTCTCTTTATCAGAAAACAAAACTCACACCATACTTGAAAGCATACAAAGATGAGAACAAATCAACATTTAGAATTATGAAATCGCTCATGAATGGAACTAGTTCATAGTAAGGTTGAATCTACACATTCAAAAGTGCAGCATGATGTAGTGTTAGAAACGCCTCACAAATAATTTCGAAAGCTTTGGAATTGAAAGCATAGTGTAAGATCAAAAATTGTGCAATAATTAATTTCATATCTATTTCTCCCCTTTTCTAAAACAAAGCTTATACACTTATTTCGAAGAAGAATTCAAATATGCGAACTCAACAATAGAATCTGATGAAATGTTGAAATGTGCAAATTCAATAAAGTGTGTGAAATGTAAGAAAATTCAAAAACGAAATCATACATTAATTGATGATAAAAATGTAATGCATTGTCTTTTATCTATTTGTTTCTTTTTTTAAACGTTATGTATATGCTCATAAAATTATAACATCATATTTTTTTGTATTTTACAATCAAAACACATCTTATATATCATTTTTAATACATTGAATGTATTCAATCAAATATATTAATCATTAATTTAATATGTTTTTAAAAAAAAAAAGCTTTGAATTGAAAAAAAGTCAAACATGTTATTAAACCTTTTCATTAAATTTATAATTATCCAAAGATTTTAAAAGCAATTATGAAATTCATTTTGGATTTCATATTCGTATATGCATTAATGATTTCACTTAAAATTATGCACATCAAATATGTAATTGAAGAGGTCCAACTTTCTTTTCATCACACAAAGTTTAACTTGAATAAAATTGAATTTATCAACCAAACAATAAATTTCACTCTAAATCCATAACCAACGAATCATTAATAATCAAGTACTTAACATATTTTATTTGATATATATTTTAAAAAATAAAATTTATGCAACATGAGACAGAATGTAAATTAAATGGTCAAACTTTATGTTATGCCATAAGGATTAATTTTGAAATAATTGATCATTTCAAGCAAAAGAAAAAAAATTCTTTGAAAAAACAAAATTTAACATAACACACATCATTGGAAGAAAATAACTTAAACTTCAATGTTTTTTTCCCCAAAAAAATCATATATTGTGATAGCTTTACCATTTCAGCATAAATTAAATTATTTTTTGTTTTGTCAAAAAATTGAAAAATTATTCATTATTTGTGCCAAACTCTTAATAAATTTAAAAGTTCAACTGTCAAGATTTGAACCACAGACCTTCCACGATAATTGAAGTAATCTAGACACATTAGATTGGTTCATAACATTGACACATTGTTTTTTTGTTTTTTTAATAATCATTACTTGCTGAAATTTTCAAAATAAAAAACCAAGTGCCAAAGTTGAGATTTCAAATTTAAATAATTATTCAGCAATTTGTTGCCAAAATGGTAAAGGTACTATGATATTGCAATAAATAGATCATGGCATCATGGATATTATGGGTTGATGCCCTATTGATGAAAATAATTAATGTGACACATTAAACAAAAAACCATAACACCTAACACCCACTATCAATGGTTTTTTTCATTTATAATAAAGTATATGGAAAGACCCATGCATTTTTTAACATTTCATTCATTCATTGACCACCCATATAAGGGTTTAAACATATGATTTTAATCCTTTCGTAGTTTATTTTCTTGATCTTGTTTTCACGAAACCAATGTGAAAAATAAGTATTATTCAATTCATGTTTGCTTATACACAAAGTTGCAAAGAAAATAGAAAACATGGGAAAAATATCAACAATACATTAACACAACATTCCTTTAAAAAAAAAAGGTTTTTGTAATATCAAATAACAAGACAAAAAGAAATTATAAAACGATCAAACAAAAGTTTATGTTCAAATGTCTACCATTAACAATAACTCAATGAAAGTATAACATTGGTTAAAATACTTGAATGCAAAGTGTAATCTAGAATGAAAAATCTACAATACTTGGACCAAATAATCAAAATAAATTGTAACGAAAAGAAAGAAAAAAGGGTAAATTAAGAAAATAGAAGCAACAAATCAAAATAACATCAATCCCTAACCAAGTTTTACTATTATGATTTTACACAATTGATGAATTTTATGGAGAATGGCAATTGGAGCAAATTGAGGATAATACAAATAAAAAGTTGATTCAATTCTTGAATGAAACTTAAGAGTTCTATATCTTGTTCCCATCTAACATTACTTTTCCATTATAATAAAATTTGGGGAACATAATAAAACCATAAGTATGTGATAAAGATTGAATATATCTAGAATCAATAAACAAGCAACTAAAACCTTATTTAAAGTTTGACCACTAAAACCCTAATATATGTTTAATGACTTCCATTGAGATAAATTATTAGGTAATAAATTGATACCATTTCAAATACACCACCCGTGTCACACAACATGGTTGCTAACCTTGTTTTCTCTCAACGCTTAAAACAAGGGAGCCAAAGTGGGACTACAATCATTTTTAGAGTGCATAAACACTCCTATCCATTCTTCCCCATGAGTTGCAAATTGCTACTTAGTAGCACATCCCTCCATTAGCAGCTAGTACATTTGACTTCTCACTCCAATGTTATAAGCTATTCCTACAATTAAACATAATCCCTATGAGGATTATCATAGCTAAAGTCCGTGTGACCAAGCATTGTTTTATATGCAAGAATAGCATCGTGTGTTGGGTTCTCTATAACCATGGACATGGTTTGCATCAAAACCTATGCTCGATCACATAGACTTCAAACATCTTGAGCATCCAAGTCCAAAATGTTTAGCATTGGCAATTAAGAATATCAAAGATATGTTATCAATGCTTTGCTTATTCCTTGTTATTGAGCTCACCTATTCTACCATATCAAATTTGCTTATTCCATCATGTACAGCTTCATGAATGGTGGGCAATTTCTTCTCCCGTATATCTTGTAGACCTACTACGATTTCTCCCAACATCATTTACCCTCAACCTTACTTGACCCCACAAGAAGGACCCATCTGTGTATATACACAATTGTTAGTTGTTGACACTCTAAATCCAGTTGATAAATCACTTACCAAGGTGAGTAGAAGGATCAAATTGAGATTCGAGAAATGTGTAGTTGTGTCCATGCTCCAAAGGGTCAATGTGTTCAAAACTTGTGTCCATGCACGTCCCTGTTATCAAATGTCTTTGATTATGTTCCCCAATACGTTCCAAATAGAACTCCATCTTGTATGAACTTATGATGCTCCCACCATCTATCTCATACTCTTTGCCCGAAGTTATACTCTGCTAGCCATGCATAGGCCAAATGAAAAGCCAGAGAAACAACTAAAACCATGTGTAAAAATAGGCCAATCAAGGAGCCCCATCAAAGGCTGAAAAATGGAACTTTGGTGCACCCACAAATGAATGACTAGTGAATCACATATGCCTCTAATATCTCCTATAACAAAAGGACATACACATACCTAAGCCATATAATATCCTCCTTTGAAAAGACCTCCACGAACTCCCATCTGCAATCTTTTCTTCTAAACTTTATGTAACAATGAGACTGCAGAGAAATATCCACAACGCTCATGACAATGCTTTGAAGGTAACATGACAATGAGAAGAATTGTAACCTTGTGAGAATCCCTCACAAAGTGTAAGCACATCACCTTCATCACAAATACCAGTGATGAGCTGCCAAGATTACCCACTGACTTTTTCAGCTCTCAGTGGTGGGTGTAGATAAGCATATAATAATCTACCCAAAATTCAGGCAAACCATCACACATGCCTCATACATCTGCCTTGTTTTGAAGACAAATCTGCAGCTGAAATAAGCTTGACAAATGATTTTGAAGAGTTCAAGAAGAGTTATCATGGATAAAAAAGTTGCTAGATGTATGAATCTAATTAACCCTGGATAAAGTTTCTTTGGAAATTGTGGAATGTGTGAATCCTGTTAACCCAGACTACATCACAGTTTTTGAATGAGGAGATTCTACACTCAATCCAGATAATGGAAATTCTAAAAATCTAAGATGCTGACTGGAGTGAATCTAAGCTGCTCAACTTCATTTTGGACCAATCTCTTGATGAGACGAGGAAATGAAATGTGATACCTTGATTGTCAGCTAGAGTGGAAGATAACATCTGCTCATGACAAAGCAGGTGTCAATTTCTCTCTTGATCATCTTGCTCCTTTAGGGCATTGAGCTGGGAAATCAAGGCTGCCTTTTGCTCCCCATATGACAACTTCTTCATCTTCCACCTGCTCGTTACAATACAAGGAGGATCCCTCAATAAGGTTTAGGTTGTCCTCTTCAAACACACAGATGAGACACAATGACTTACTGCTATTAATTGGACATATACCTTTCTTAAGATCTCACCCAAAGCAAAGGCAACTGGTTCTTGTAATCTATCTGGTTCTTGATGGGACAATGCTGAGATTACTAACCCCGAAAAAGGGAGACCATCAAGAGCTTAAACAGGGCAATGGACAGAAAGTAGGTGTTGTCATCTTGTCAATTGGGATTGACCTGATTGCAACATATCATAGAATAAGGCAATAGTCAAGAGAGGTCACTCACATTTTCTTCTCAGAAGGTGCCCTCTTCTCAGTTGTCTGGGCAGTTGGATCAGCATGAATTGCCGCATGCACACTGGTGTACATCTCTGCAAGATTGTTAGCCTCCAAGCCTTCTTTCACCAGCCCACTGAAGTGAGCTTGGTATTTCTCAGGCTCATCATCTCTCAAAAGCTGCAAAACAGTTTTGGTTGACCCTGTGTCAAAACAGTCATCACAGTGCTGCTAAACAAACTGGAATCCTTGTTTACATTCTGTTCAAACAACAGAATACTTAAAGACAGATGAAGCCATAGATACTGCACCAGCATTCACATTGAATGTAACCAGGCCTCCAACAGTACATAATTGTAAGAACATGATTGTCCAAAACAAGGTGGGCAACTTCAAACATCTTCTGCAACTACTGGGATCACCACTGGAACAACAAAAATAAAGGAAAGATGAAGGAAACTGATGAAAAGCAGTGAAAGAAATTGCAGAACACCAGCCATGTATCAGAAGCAAAAGAAGCAGAAAGACTATACTGACTATTGCATACCAGACAAAAGCCCATCAGCAACAAGATGTATGGCTGGTTCATATTGATGCATCAACTTTCAACAATGGGTGCAAGTTTGTGCACATCACACTAACCTCTGTCCTAAAGCATTGATCAGATTACCAGAAGAGACAGGGCGAAACCTCCAGTCCTATTTTAAAGAAGAGTGCAAGATATTCTTCCTAAATGCAACCTCCATAGACTTCATCCATGTAAATTAGACCACAACTTCAGGAAGAATGCAAATATGGGACCTATGAGATACAGGTTTTAGAAGAACTGGACAAGCACTTGACATGATAAGGTGCCAGACAGTGAGCATGTCATGGTACCATCAAACCTTACTATAAAATAAAAGTGCACCTTCAGGGCACCAAAAACTCTGTTGCCAGTTGTAGTCCTGACCAAACCCACATCAAGAAGAGCCCTGGATGGCCGCTTGCCCTTGCCCTCCTCAACATCGAAGTCTTCACCTGTAGCCTGCAAAAAAAAAGCTATATCACTCCATGGACCTGTGAGTTCTCCACTAGCCCATGAGCAAATCACTATATTTATGAGAAATAACTGCACTCTTCACATCATATGAACCCAAATTTAGACAAGAATAACAAAAGAAACCATTTATCCACCTGATTATGACTTGCACATGTCAGTTATTGCCATGGCTTGCCATTAATGTTTCCAACTTTGAAAACCTCTTAATGGCTAGCATCCCACTCTGCCCTTGAATTCCAAGCAATTATGCAGGAATTAAAAACAGATGAACACGTAAAAGAACCTAATAAGATTACAAACTGTTTCATTCTCAGGGTAGTCCTCATCCAGCTCAAATTTCTTCAGATGGCGACAAGCCAGCAGAAGACCTGTGCAGTAAGCTGTAATAGACACATCATACCCACCTCTGGTGAAGTTCAGGAACATGATTAAAACCATTGGTTGTCACATTCATGTGGCAGTGACAGCTACTTGCTCCAGATGCTTTCAAAGATTGTTTGACATAGTGCACAAAAGTGTGCCAGCAGCATAATTGGTGAGACCACCCTTCAAGCCATAGCAGGGAAGCTCATTTGCATAGGCAGCCATCAGCACAATGTCTCCAGCATGAGTAGCATAGGTGATCTGAGGCACAATTTTTTTGTTCATCTGCACACATTTAGGTCAAGGAAGACATGCATATGTATAAAAACGCCAGAGTCAATTTGAAGGTAACTGTTGTGTCAGTTCCAGAAAAAAAAAAATCAGCACAAAAAAGTCTGGTCACAAGCTTGTGACCAGAAAATCACTTTCATCATGAATGGCAGTGACTAGCTGCTACTACCTTCCCACTGATGTCACCAACTCCTGATAGTGGCTGCAGACAAATCTACAATAATCTTCTCAAAAGTTCAGGTGAGAATGTATACAAAAAATCTGCATCCTAAGTTTCTGTTGCATTTTCAGAAGTAACAAGAACACCCAGTCATGATGTTGGCTGGCACCCAAGAGACATAGGCAAGGAACAGAAGACATATACAACTAGGTTCCAACATGCATCACAAAATGTAGATCAAACATTGAATACTAGGTCTGAAAACTAGAGACAGGAAGCCATGCAGTGATCATGACCTCCACCCCTCTCTGTCTCTTCATAACCTATAAATGGAGAGACTACAAAGACGAGTGGAATTTCGTTCAGACACTGTCACTCTTGCTCTATTTCCCAAGGATGCCACTTAGACCACAAACGGATAAAAACCCTACCAGATTTCCAAGATCACATGTTAATCCACACAAAATAAGACCAAAATCTGCATCCAAGAGGCCAGAAAGAGTCCAGAATTATGTGATATAAAACAACAACAACAACTACGCCTATACATGCTAAAGCAAAGCATGCTTGGACCCGCCTAGCAAAATCATCGAGCTAAGGAGGATACAAATCGAACAACATAACAGTACTTTGGGGTGTTGTACTTGTTCTTGTCCTAACTGGTTAGATGAATCCTAGCCTGATAGTCTGTCTTTGCAGCTGCTCATAAACTTACGTCAGAACAAGACATTACAATGTGGGAGGAAGCGGATCTGGCCACACCTACAATTTGTCACTCATCTTTTAAATGAAAAAAAACTGACTACAACCTGCAATGTTACTGCAGTTGAAAATTAAACCCTAAACCCACGTAGATGGCTACATGCATGAACCAAGAGGAAGACAATGACTGACCTCGCCTGCACCTGTACTTGACCTGAAACAATTTTGATGTAAGCCTTGGTCATATGCGACTTGATGTACACCTGCACAGTAATGCGGGACAATAGACCCGTTTAGACTTCCACCTGCAGCTGCTCCAGGCAGCGAGCGCTACTAATTCCACTCCTTTGAAGGTAGCTCATCGGAGGATTTAGGATTTACGACAGGAAAGTGATCATGGAATTCTCATGATCGTCTGAGGAGGGAGAGGGAAAGAAAACACAGGAGCCACAAGATACTTGCCCAACCACAAACTATGCTGGAAAAATCAGCCAGCCGGATTGAAATATGCTGCATTACAAAAACAAAAACAGAAACAATTTCCTCCAGCAAATGTATGGCAAATTGAAAAGCAAATGCAACAAGCCCTATTCCTCCTGCATACTGATTCCCATTCTCCTTTAGCGTTTCGTTTTCTGACGCATACAACATGCTTTGTCAACAGACTTTGATTCTCTGACTTTCTTCCTCCCTCTTCCTTGGTCTCGTTCCAAAAAAAAAAAAAACCAGAAAAAGGAAACAGGGCCATTGACGACAAGCGATGCCATATCATACCATGTTGCCGAGCTGGTGTGGAAGTTGCGGATCCAAGCGTCACACAACGAGAGAGCGAGCGCAAGCGAGCAAGTGCAACACAGCGCGCGCGCGAGCGAGCAAGAGAGAGAGAGCGCGATACAGAGAAAGAGATTGCGAGACTATTACTCTCTCCCTCCTGACCGTCCGATCTTCATCCGTAGCTATCTCCATCGTCGATCTCATCCTCCTAACCTAAAATTCCGAGCCTCTTTCATCCGAGCCTAATAAAAAGCTCGCCGTCATTTATTTATTAATTTAATATTTGTTGGTAGTTTTTGTAACTTTTGGTCCTCACCAACTTTCCAGGAAATCTTTTTGCATAAACCTTTGATTTAAACAAATAAGTAAGTAAGTAAATAAATAAATAAATAAATGATATTAGACTTCTTAAATTATTTTACTTCAAAAATTATTCACTATTTCTGTAATTTTTTTGTTTTTCAAAAATTAATTAATTTTTGAATTTTTTATGCTTAATGGGTACAATTAAAAGCAAGTCTAAAAAGTGAGTTTCCATTCACATTACAAAAACATAAATTCAAATTTTTTGAAGATTAGGGTTAGGGTTAGGGTTTTCGAATTTTTGAAAGAAACAAGGGGGTGTGTCACACACTGTGTGGCCTTGCCATTAAGATTAAAACACATCTTACTGCAAAAGAAGAAGTATGGAAACTCAAATATTTCAGCATGCAAAAAACAAACCTAATCTTCAAAAAACACAAAAATCCTCTAAAAGAAACCAAAATCCTTCAAGAGATATTATTATAACTCTACTATACCTAATCTCAAGTTTCAACACAAGCCAAAATATCATCATGTTTCAAAAATCCTCATACAATATCTTGGACTTTGTAGAGAGAACAGAACAAGGGCCGCATCCATCACCCATATTTGCATCATCATCATCTGACTTGAGAAAATTGGCTTTAATTACAAAGAGGTGGTTTCACAGCAATGCGGAGAATTTCTCTCTCCGTATTTAAATCTGTTGTCTACATACTATTGACCTTACACAAACACAGTAGACCTACTACATACATATTACTCAAGCAAGGACCCACATTAGTCTATCTATCAAGCCTACCCTTTGCCCTTGGAAGCTTTTCATTTCTACAGACAGAAACCTAATGTCACTCACTACCCTTTCTTCTAAGGTGATATGCCACAGCTAGCCAAAGACCTGGCAAGAGGAGGCCTCAGAAGCTCTGTCTGCAATTGAAATGGCTTTCACATACATGCAACAAATGAAGCAGTCCATATACTCCACCATGCAACAAAAACGATTATTCTAACATCAAATACCCAATATATCCAATAAGAAGCAAACCTTCACCCACTATCACCAGTAAGCAAAACCCGTGGAGCATGACATGCAAATAAAGAAATTAGCAATGCAAAAGGATTCCAGACCTGCAGAACACCAAGGACGTTTCCTCCTCGGTGGCAAATACCTTTGGTGGGAAGCAGCCCAACTAAAATCCTTGGTCCCTCTCCTTTGGAAGAGCTTGTCCTGGCTCTTGCCATGTATAGAGTTAGTTGAGGTGATGATCAAGCCACACTCAGAGCTTGAGCAATAGTCAAGGCTGCAGGTTGTCAGTGAGAGAGGCAAGAAAATTCTTGCCTTGAGCAACCAATTCCTTTTAACAGCAGGCAAGTTTTCAGCCCACTAGAAGGGCTATTGTGCTCCTCACCTGTGAAGAAATTAAAATGGGTGATGGTATGTGACTCTGGCTGAGAGGCTACCGAAATCTTTGATTTACGGACACTAGTTAATTTAGAATACATCTAGGGTGCCAGTATTAGGTCGTGTAGCAGGGTTCAAGGTTTTACTCAACCTGCGCATATACAAACACCAATGAAGAATAGCCACATATCACATTCCAACTAAGGAGCTCTCAAAGACATGACTGACAGGCTGATTTGTAGGAAACAAACAAAACCAAAAAAGAAAAAAGAAACACCGTTCAGCACATTCAGTGCTGTAACCAACTTTGATGCGACTTCTTGGCATCAACCCAAAGGCAGAAAGACTGGGAATAGGAGTACTCGACCTATCATCTTCACAAATAACCTTCCTTTTCACATGCTCAGGTTGAGAGCACCTCTCACCAGATAACTGACTGGCCCTATATATGACAGTTTTGGAAACCTTAAGTAGATGACCAAGAAGGCATGTTTGCCCCATATCTGTCACTGAGCTTGCATAGATGGCCACCCCAAATATTTTCATATTTTGTCGACAGTGGCTTAAGATTATATTGTACAACATGATACTAATAGTACTAACAAGAATATTTTCCAGTTATGATTGACACTTGATGTAAGATCATTGTCTAACCAAAACAATTAACATGTAGGAGTGCAATTAAAGCAGATCCCACATGCCATGTTAGACTAAGCCATTTTGCAATCAAGAGATTCCTGTCTGGAGTTAGTGAAGAAGCCCCAGCAAAGATTACTGAGGCCTCACAATTAGCTACAGGAACACCACATAACCAGTTTGAGAGGAGGATATTTCTAGTGTATTTATACCAGATACAGGCAGGTCACACTTACCTTATCAATGGCTTCCTTTGAAGCTCAGGAGAGGGCTTTGTGCCCATTGGCCCCACTCGCAATGTTGACTTCATGTCAAAGTAGCCCCAAGAGCATCACCCAGAAACCAACCATGATTGACACAAATCAATCCCGTCCAACAACCAATGCAGCAAGTCAGTCAGTCTTCATAGAGGCAGAAGCATTAGCCCAGATAAAGTTTCAGTGTCTTGAAAAGAGCTAACCACGGATGAAGCTACACTTGCAACACTTGTCTCTGCACAGTCAGAAAGCCAACAACTACAAGTGCCTCATTTCCATGCAACACACTGAAAGGGGATGGAGCATAGTATGAATAGAGAGCCAGGGAATGATGCTCTGTACCTCAAGCTCATCCAAATTTCCATTCTGGAGGCTGCTAGCTTGAGGGATACTCAATGACACAGCTCCAGTAGAGTCGCCTCTACCAATCTCTTCAAGTTCAAGATCTAGAGGCTCAGAGGCAACACCCGCTTTTGCAAACCCACCCACACCATTTATAACCCCAAAGCCTTCCTCAACAACATCCAGTTCATCATCAGCTTGTCCATAAACACCATGCTCTGGCCCACTTGTGACAGCCTGAAACGCTGCCTCCTCTGCTGATGCAGTCTGCATAATCCCTGAAGTAACTGGTGCCAAGCAGTGATCAGGCTCAAGATGGACAGGTCTAGGCCTTTCAGCACTTGAACCATTATCAGCCCTAACCGACCCTCGTTTCAAAGGTTTCACCTCATCTACCAAATTTTCATGTCTCCTCTTTGCTAATCGAAATGTCTCTCCTTCATGTGCCTCGGACATTCTATCATCCAGATCATCCTCTCCCACTGAAGTATTAGAGCCAGTTTTCTGTGGTTGAGCTGACTGAATGCGAGGACCTGGACCTGGCCGACTGGCCAACCCTGCAGGCCTTGGAGGCCTTGCTGGTCGGATGCAATTTGGAAAAACATAGGCAGGAATCTGCTTCCTGCGCACATGGGTTACATACAAGTCCATTCCTGGCTTCCAATTCATGTACATATTCACAGAATGCCGAAACTCATCAACTGTCACTCGAATGTCAAACTGTTGTCCTTCCTGTTGTGGTGTACCTTGCTTCCGCTGCAAACCCATAAAGAAGGCACAGTGGTGACCTTTCCTAGAAGTGTCTACAAACTCATTTGGATGTGGGTGACACTGAAGCAGGCCATACGTGTGCCTCTCAATCTGGAATATGGCAGAAGCATTTGCACCCCAGTAAGTGAATACCCTTATATCCAAACAGGTTAAGTAACAAACAGTATGATCAGTTTCATGATGCACAACATAGAAAAATATCACACACACAGAACCATAAACAACTGAAGAGCCTCACGACAATCAATCAAAAAACACTTATCTTACCCCTAAGCATTTACAGAAGTAGCAGCTATCTAGTTGTACCTAGCATATAAAATTGCCTGTGAATATCTAGACACAGAACCACATGCAAATATAAGTTGAAACTGTAACACAGTCACCTTTAGTGTCAGCTGCCTGAGACGGGACTCTACCCAGCCTTTCCACCTGCGGAGGTCATCATCATCACTGGCTGTGATGTCAATCTGGAGGTAGTTCTTGTAGACCTCAAAAAAGGGGTATGGCTCAAATAACGCACTCCAGTCTGCCTTAATCATTTCCAATGACTGCAAACAGTGGAGCATACATCTGTCACACTTCCTTGAAACAACAGTCTTTCATCTTGCTCTCCCATGCTCTCGACAGAGTTGCGATGACCAAAAGAGACATACATACATGCCAGAGGTAGACAGACATGGTCCACCATGCAACAGACCTGATTTATGGGGGACTAAAATACCTTCATTAAGTCAATCCAGATGAGGTTTCACCCTAGCAGAAAACAGGAAGATAACATCCAGTATATGTCAAGAAAATTACTTTATGCCAGGTAGATCTGAGACGATGACACCCCAAGGGACCTTTACCTCACATACATCATTGCCTCGTTGAAATTCTTCTGTCATCACACGCAGTGTGCTGTTGGAGACATTGTAGCTTGAATTCATACAAGGATAGGCTGGGGTAATGATGGGCATCTGGTGAGTCCTGTCACGTGGGTTTTTGCGAGGGTCCCATACAGGGAGGCCCAGAGTGCCCTCATCAATAGCACAAAGCATAACTGGGTTGGGCCACCGCCATTGAGTGTAGACTCGAAAAAATCTTGACACAAGCATGCTTGGCACAGCATTTGGGTACAATTGGCATATGCGTGCCACAAGCAAAGCCCAATTCACACCTCCCAGGAACCCCGTTACCTACAAATGTGACATTTCAGTTGGAAATACATAAGAAAGATTAAGAAGTCTCGGAAGTCAACCTCAACCACCAGTTACAATATTCAGCAGAATCAACTTGTGCTTATGGTCACTGCACCATCCAACTGTGAGACCACCAATCTCTTTTCTGGGATGTCATCTCAAATTACCTTGTTCCCAGTTTGCTGATGGACAAGAAAACATGGCATTGACAGGCCCAGGATAATAGGGCTATAACATAGCACATCATAGTACCCAATGAAACACACAAAATTAATCTATGTGGTCAATCCACAACTGGACCTACAATCAATAAGAAACATCAAAATGCACTGAGAGACATACAGAACCTCACATTTGAGTATACCCCTCGCCTTTTTGCCCAAAGCTTCAAACACCGGAGTGTTGTTCGAAAATGCTGCAACCTCAGACAGCAAACATGTAGTTAGCTCCAAGATGTAACAATCAAGCCCTTCAAACAGAAGCCACTGTTTTCATTCTGCATTTTACCCTTGAAGGAACATTCTGGCCAGTGCCAAATCTTTCCCACTGCTTTCAGCACTTTAGTCTTATTGTGAAGGCGAATTCCTAATTCTAACAACAATACCTGGATATTTGGAACAAGACGCAATATTTGGTCTGTGACACGGCAACCATTCAGACTCCGAACACTTTGCTCATCCACATTTCGTAAAATGGACTCCTGAGAAATATCCAAATCCTACAGAGGTACCAATTCACACAGCTTAGTTATGTGCTAAATCTTAAGTAACCCCTCTCCATCATAACATACTCAAAACAGAGCCTACTAGACCCAGGATTCTCCTCTGCCTTGTTGGCATCCCAACAAATGCAGACTCTCTGATAATTGACAGAAAAACTTACATCTGGAATAGCCCACAATGAAAGCCTTGCATATAGAAGATCAATGGAAATTCCATTGAATTTAAACTTCATCACAGGGACATGAGCATCTGGAACAGGATGGAGCTCAGTCACTTCCTCTCTCTCTGCAAGGATTGAGTGCAATTCTATGAAGAAGTCCTCCTGCACAGTTGAAATGCATGAAAATCAGAGTTTGGATGGGAATTCTCTCCAAAATGGCACCCTCAGAAAGATTATAAACAGCTTATGCAAATATAGGATTCTTGAGACCTCACAGTCCTAACATGCAAGAGACTTGCCATACAAATATCACAGGGTGTGATAGACACCAGAACTGAGGTAAGTATCATCACCTCACGGGTAGCATAATGTGGCCCCACACAAAGTGTATCAATATCAGCCCCTGGACCATGAACCTGCAAGAAAACAATACAAGGTCAAGTAAGGAAAAGTTCCACAAACCTCCATTTCTTGTCAACTTCACTGCAGAGCTCCTCAGTTCCCCAGAAAAATTCCACATGCTACCAAACTCCAATATAAAAACCAAACTTCTGGGAAGCCTGCAAGAAGGTTGATTGCATAATGGTTTCTACAGCCTTAACATGGTACAAATTGCACAACAGAACAAACTGAAAACAGTGATGGTACTACAAAAAGTAGTTATGCACTGATGATTGGACCAACTAATTACTGAAGTAACTAAAGACAAAAGACACTCACTGTGATTCAGAAACCCAGCAAAAGGGCCTAATACGACCACTGCATGAGTATAACTTGTCAAACCCTAATCACCCATCTTCTTGCTCTCAAATAGATTCCACTGTGAATAACTTATCCATTTCTATTTTGAGTATGAGAAGAGAACGTACCCCTAGACGGTAAGAACCAAATGTGAAGATCTTTGCATTGGCTTCCTGTACCAGCTGCTCATTGAAACCCTTGTTCCTACTTATTTGCTTCACCCATGACTTTACAATCTGTGGCATCCACATCTGAGTCTGAGAATCCATGTGGCACACCAATCTCATCGCACCACATCCAAACAAAGAACCAATCCCACTGTCTCCAAATTCAAAGTTATGGTGATGCCATCCTGGTGAAACCCTATTTTCTTGACCTCCGACATTAAGTCTTACATGCTCACTGCCAACAAAAGACAGCAGGTGCAGAAAACCATACAGTCTTCAACAGAACAATTTGATAAAGCTCAACACAATCACCACCTCCACCCCCCCACTTATGCTCTCTGTGAGAACATCAGAGACTTCTTACCTGGTCAAGGCGGCCAAGCACCTCTTCTCGTCGCACAGCTTCTTCTTGGCTCTCATATAGCCCTGCACTGACCAGAAACTGCAGCCCCAACAAGACCAACCATCGCTAATCTCTCAGAAGACTCTCAAGATTGAAGCAAAAGGGAAAGATTCAACAACAAAAATTACACTTTTAGCTATGAGACCGACTGAGCAAACCCTGAATGCAGAGAAAGAAAAATCAGTGTTTAGGCTTGATACCCTAACCCTGACCCTGAACATGAACCACCTCCCAGAACATCCTCTTAAACATCCAATTGACAAAAAATCCTCTGTTATAGTTCTCACACCATCAGGACAACCAAGAATTGGCCCTTGTTGCCAAGCCACCCGAGGAAAAAAGTAGCCGTGAAAACAGACAAGCAACACTCATACAACAGCCCCAATACAGCACTTCTCAACATCAAAAACTACCCAGAGCAACTCCCATCATCGAACACACCAGCGCCAAGTAAAGAACAAGCATGCATCCGGATGATCTCGAGAGCGTCCGGATCTTCTCCCAAGCGGCATAAAAAAATCAAACCACACAACAAGCAGAAAAAAACCTAGACCAGTAGTAGAGCCTTTTCTTTTTACCTTCTCAAGCTCCCTGGTCTTGATGCAATCCATCTCCGTTGGACCGGCGATAGAAATCGGCTCCGTGACACCCAGATGCTGTCCATTGGCAGCCATCCCTGCTCTGCCAGCCGCTGCCACGGAAGGAGGTTTTGTTGACGCCCGGCGGTGGGGAGAGGAATACCAAAAACTCAAAAACCAAAAAAGGCGCAACAAACAAAAGCTTCACTAAAGAAACCTAGGTCCCGTCCGTCCGTCCTCAAGAAGAAGCCCGGCACAGCATGTAAAGTTTCAAACAAAACGGAAAACCACGACAATCCATGCCAAGCACAAGACTAAAGCTCCATCTCAGTGGAGTCCCAGGCCTAATCCAAGAGTTGCCGATGAAGATAGCGGCGATTGCAAGCGACAAAAGGACGCGACGACAAAGAGCAGCAAGAACAAGGGCTTGAAGAGAGAGAAGAAGAGACCGACAACTACGAGAAAGAAGAGAGAAGAGGGGAGGAAGGGGGTAGAACGGGACGGAAACTGGTGGAGGGCTGGTGGCCCAGCAGCCGTCCACGAACACAAACACCAGTTGCGTAGTAAGCTCGGCTTTACGGGTAAACCAGTTCGTCAATGAACCCCGGTCAGCCGGTCAGTGAGACGGAGCCGCCGCCGGTGACTGGCTGCATGGAGCCCACGTGGAGGTTTCCCCGGGTGGACCGGCGGTGGTGACTGGGTCGAGGTGACGACATCTCAAAGTCTTTGCATTTTTTCTAGGTGCTTTCCGGATCCTGCATCTCAATTGGTTTGGGGACCTGGAGTTTTGGGACCTGACTTGTTATTGCTTGTAAATAAAGTAAGTAAAATAGGCATCAAGATTTCCTGCCCCATGTTTTTGAGAATGAATGATACCAAAAAAATGGTTTAATTAATTGATAATTATAAAATTTTCAAAATTTTATTCAACAAAAATAATTTAATAATTTAAATGAGTAATATCGATTAATTAGTGAATATTTTAATTGAACATTAATGGCAGTTTATGTGAAAATTCTTCAGCACCCCTTTTACAATTGAAACAAAACAATGGTAGAATTAAGTGGGTATTCGTTGGCAACAATGAATTTTCTCTTTGTCATTTTTTGGATGAAAAAATTGGAAACTTTTTGGAGATCTTTTTTTTTTTTTTTCCTACTACTAAATTTGACTAATTTTGCTCATTTTTTGGAAAAAAATTTATCACATTTTTAATATCAAAAAATTGAAGGGGGGAAAAAAAAACCGTGATCTTTAAGGTGGTAGTCATAGTTAAAAATAAGGGACATTAAAAGCTACAATTTTTGAAGGGTCAAGAGTCAAGACTTGATCACCAAGGGGTGTGTGTGTGTGTGACAATGTGGCCTTGCCATTTACATTAAAAATGTATATTAAGGCAAAAAAAGAATTATGGAAATTCAAATATTTCACCATGCAAAAATATAATCTTCAAAAAAATCCTTCAAAAGAAATCAAAATTTTTCAAGATATTATAACTAATTTTAAGTTTCAACCACTATTACATACAAAATGTGGGTGTAATTCATTAGTCCTCGTTCACTAAACCAATGAATTCATTACTTTTTTCCTAATCCTCATTCATTATAACTAGTGAATTCATTCAAAATTCAATGAAATACTTGACATATAGAGACACCTTTTCTTTGTTCATTATAACTAGTGAATTCACTCAAAATTCAGTGAAATACTTGACATATAAAAACACCTTTTCTTCGTTCATTATAACGAGTGAATTCATTCAAAATCCAATGAAATACTTGACATATAGAGACACCTTTTCTTCATTCATTACAACCAGTGAATTCACTCAAAATTCAGTGAAATACTTGACATATAGAGACACCTTTTCTTTGTTCATTACAACCAATGAATTCATTCAAAATTCAGTGAAATACTTGACATATAAAAACACCTTTTCTTCGTTCATTATAACTAGTGAATTCATTCAAAATGCAGTGAAATACTTGACATATAAAGAAACCTTTTGTTATAGTGAACACAAGCCAAAATATTGTCTTTCAAAAATTCTCATATAAAAATAAACCTATTATTATTATTATTATTTAGGGGCCAAAACCCCCTAAGCTACTATACTCTATAATGAATCTAAACACAATATCCTTGCCTTGGTAGGCAAGGCCAATAAATCCCATAAATCCCTCCCTTGGGGGGTGGGGGGCTTTACACTACACTTTGCAATGGATGATGTTGGGTTTGAGTTACCTTTTTAATGAACTAGAAGTTGTTGGCATGGGAGAAGAAGTGTTGAGGGAGGAGAGGGGAGGGAAAGGGGAGAGCCCTTTAAACCTTAAGTGCATTAAACAAGGGTTATAAGTATTAGTGTAGAAATTACACACACAAGAGTATATACATGGTTTGTGAAATTGGCTTCATTTGCATCTCATGATGTTGTTTGTAATATAGTGTCATAAGCTTTGTACATGAGATTCGTGAAGAAATCTTCTTGTGTGACGAATGAAATTGTTCAAATCAGTGCCTTGAATTGTTTTAACAAGTTGCCTTAGGGGAAACTAGAACTGAAATGTTGCAAGTCCACATGCAAAACACAAGATGAATTGCAAAAGGACAAGATGAATTGCAGTTGCAATCTCCTGTCCTTTTGTAGAGAAGCTTGCAAAATGTTGTCTCTGCATTCCCTGTGCTGATCACTTTCTGTTATGATGGTGATGGTGATGATGATGTCAGTCATGCTGCTTGTGACAATGGTGACTGTCATGAGAATAATGATGATGCTCTTGAAATCAAAAAGCTTCTTTGTGATGATGGTCATTGTGATTTGCTTGCTGAGTAGTTAGTGGTGGTGATGGTGATGCCGTGGGCTTTCCATCTTTTGTCACAATCCTTGGTATGGTAATGATCTGATCCTTCCTTGTGGTGATGGTGATGCTCTGGGCTTTCCATCTTTTGTCACAATCCTTGGTATGGTAATGATCTGATCCTTCCTTGTGATGGTGGTGATGCCCTGGGCTTTCCATCTTTGTCACAATCCTTGGTGTGGTGATTTTCTGATCCTTCCTTGTGATGGTGGTGATGCCCTGGGCTTTCCATCTTTTGTCACACAATCCTTGGTGTGGTGATGATCTGATCCTTCCTTGTGATGGTGGTGATAGTGGTGGGGGCTATGAGTCCAGATGGTGCACACAATGCTCATGATCCTCAAAGTGATGAAAGGGTTGCTCAAAGTCTTCATGGCAGACTCCAGAGAGAGAGAGAGAGAGAGAGAGTGTGTGTGAGAGAGAGAGAGAGAGAGAGAGCCTATTACAAGATTTCAATAGCTTTTCCAGAGATTCCAATTCTGCCACTTCCTTCAATAAGTTAAATTACAGAAAAAATTGGGTCGCTGTATATTCCAGAACATGCGTATAAGTAGAATTGGTACACAGATTATTTTCATAATTAGATCATTAAGAGCATCATTATGTTTTGTAATCTGCTGCTGGCTGATTACGAAATTAGTAGGAGCTTCTTATGGGCTCTGCTGGAATAAGGTCTTTGTAAGTTTTCCCGGGTGTGTTTTTTTTGTTTAGGGGAAGCTTTGCAAAGAAGGAGATGGCGATGGCAATGATGCGACGAACGGTGGCGGCAGCGTTGCGGAAAGGGATCAAAAGCTGTATGCAACAGCGGGAAGTAGTTGGGAGTTATAGTAGTAGTAGTAGTAGTAGTAGCTCAGCTGGTTTTTTTGTTTTGCTGGAGAATCAGAGTTTAGTGGTTAAGAGAACAAGGGAGTTTTGGAGTTTGGGTTTAGGTTGTTGGGCTCAACAACAAGTGCGTTTGGCGTCAACGGAGATTGTCTCTCATACAAGTGGCGATGATCGGGGATTGCTGCGGGTTCTAAAGGCGGAGATTGAACACGAGGATGTTGCCTATAACCCCCCTCGAGTAATCGACATCTTCTTCTTCTTCTTCTTCTTCCTCCTTCCTCTTTCCATTTTTTTTTGTTGAGTGAAGTAGTTATTGATTGTTTCTTTTCCCCTGTTTTGAATAGGAAATCTTCAAGGCCAATTGATGCAACCCTCTCGTTTGGTTTGGAAACTTTTTTCCTATGGCACCAGGGTTTAGGATCTGGCTGCTGAGACATAGTGGTATCGGTTTAGTGCAGATCTTGGCAAGAGGTCCGCCACGGCCATTTACCTTGACGGACACAGCAGGCAAACCAGAGGTGATATTGAGAAGGTCGTTTGGGGAGGAAGACATTGCATTGACATGTGTGACTCAACCAAGCGACTTTGTAGGAGGAGGAGGAGAAGGAGATAGTTATAACGAGGAACATGAGGACCAAGATCCAGATGAACAAAGGGTTGTGAATGTCAAGGTGTCTGTGACCAAAGGTGCCGACCAGCCAGTCCTTGAATTCAGCTGCCTCTGTCAACCAGATTCCATTGCCATTGAGCATGTATGCTATTTGGAGAGCAAAGATTTGAAGGACACTTTCTATGATGGGCCTGAATTCTCGTAATCATTCTCCAAACCCTAAACCCTAGAGCCTAGATTCATCTCCTGTTTCTTCTTGGTCATATAGATGGTGCGGCAACTCATTGCTATCTCTAAACCCTAAACCCCTACATCATCTCCTGTGTCTTGATGGTCATAGTTACAAGTCATTGCTATCTCTGAACCCTAAAGCCTAGATCATCTCCCCTGTCTTGTCGGTGGTCATTGTGACAAGTCATTGTTGTCTCTAAAACCCAAAACTCTAGGTCATCTTCTGTCGTAGTGACAACGTCAGTGTGATCTCTGAACCCTAAACCCTAGATCATCTCCTGTGTTTTGTTGGTGGTCATAGTGACAAGTCATTTGCTGTCTCTCTAAACACCCAAAACACTAGATCATCTCTTGTGTCTCGTTGGTTATGGTGAGAAGTCATTGCTAATCCACTTGTTAAGATGTCAACTGATGATAATGCTCTGACATGGTTTTTCTTTTAGCAATATTTCCGTCGTGTTGTATTTGATGTTAGGTTCTGTAATAGGTTCTCATCAGCTTCTTACTTGCTGTATTTGTTTCCACAACGCTTGAGAGTCGTCCAGAAGCAAATTTGATAGGGAATTGAGATGCAGCACTGGGTTTCTCTTAAAACTTTTTCTTACTTGCTGCTGCTATGTTTGTTTCCAGGACACTTGATGAGAGTCTTCAGAAGCAATTCGAGAGGTACTTAGATGCACGAGGAATCAATGGAGAGCTCTCAAACTATCTTCTGGATCTCTTAGAGGACAAAGAGGAGCGTGAGTACATCCGATGGCTGCGGAATATTGAGTTTTTCCTCACAAAGTAACCAGGAATGTTTATTCTGGACCCCAGGGTTTTTGCAAAGGACTACTAAATTTTTGCTGTATTGGTGAAGATTTCAAAGAAAGTCCACTGAGATCATTTGTTTTGAGGTTACACTAGCCTCTGTTTCACATCAAACAATTTATCATAGATTGCCCTCAGAGAAAAGCTCAAATACTCCATAAGACTTCTGTAAGGATGCATTCATAGAGAGTTGCATATTGTAAACAGGCTGTGTTCACAGGAACACAAAGTGAGCGATGCACTCCGCACGTTGGCAGAGTGGATTCTGCTCCCTACTTTTCTTGAAATTCATTATGGAGTGTACACAAGCCATGCACACTACCTCACATATTCTCACCCCTGTGAATGAAGAAGTTCTGCCTGTGAGGCCACTCATGTGGGCTCCTTAATCCCTCACATTGCTAATGGCAAGGAGTTTCAGTGAACAGATCTATGTATATGCAAAGTTCACTTGATGAAGCTACCTCAGAGTTAGCAGAAACAAAAGATGGAATTGCAAATTTTGTTCATGCCTCAATACTTCAAATGCTATAGAGGTTCTAAGCCATTTTGTTTGGTCACACAATTGATGGATCGAAGATCATTTGCAATGTCAGATTACTCCCTACTGTTGGATTTAAATATTGTAGTAAGATGATAAAGAACAAGGGTCTACTTCATAATCTTGTTCTATGGTTTGCTATTACTCTAAAACAAGGGGTTTCATTGCTTCCTGTCTTTTTGGACAAAGTAGCCGAACTTTCAAGGATCTTGTTGAACTTGCAAAGTTCCACAACCTTGACTTGAAGTCATACCCTGAACATTCAAGTGCAGGAGCAGACTGAGAAAGGAGGGTTGGGGTTATACCCAGCAATAATCCTCCTCAGAAATTGCAGAACAATCACCACCAATTAATTCATGGACCAACAGGATGGTCCACATAATAAGGTGGTTTAAATTGGATGATGGGTTGCAAATCTTATGCATTTGCTGTTATCCTGATAAAGTTTTGTTGTTGGGGCTCATCCGACAAATCCATGCCACAAGTTCCAAGAGCAACTCTCTCTCATGTAGACATGATAAGGAAGTTGATGGAAAAATGCATGGCACAGCTTATCTTCCTAATCCTGTGTCCTTAGTGGAGCACAGCTGCAGTATCTACTGAAGGGACTTTGTGATCCGCAGAAGCCCAAACAATTTAGATGCTTACCCAGGCCCAGAGAATTGATGGCAGTTACACGTCTCTTGCTTAGGTCCAACTACAAGGTGGGCTCTCACTCTGACCAGTTACTGATTTGCTAGTAAAAGAAAAGATTTGATCACAGATCCATAAATTGATGTGTTCCTCAAGACAGAGCTTCTCCAAGATCAGTAAGAGTGAGGAGATACCAGTGGTGAGTACTCAGGAGACCACATATGCTCCTCCACATATGCTGATAATTCACCCTACAATAACACATGTTTTCAGAAGGGTAAGAGACAGCATTCCAATGTATGGATATGAGATGAAGCTCCATAGTTGGAAAGGAACCAGATCATAGAAGTGGAAACCATATAAAGGAAATATAGGTCACCTCATCTTCAGCAATCTGGCGAAGCTCTCTTGCATTCGTCTCCCGGTAGCCTTCAGAATTATCTTCCTTAACTGCTTCTTTCACTACTGCTGCAGCAACCTTTGCTGTTATCTCCCGAATCCTGAACATATGGTAGGGTGGTGTTAGACTCTCATACATTCATGAAACTGCTCTTAACACTCAAATCACCACAAGTTCATTGATGAGAAATACATGTGCCCAGAAGCAAACAAAGGGGTGAAAGGGCTGAAATAGAAGTTAGAAATAGTCAGTATAGTTTCAAAGGGTCTGAAGATGGCAACATTACCTGGGTATGGGGGGGAAAATGATGCCCTCTCGCAAATGCTCATCTGACATACATGCTGCTAAGCTGCCCAATAACTTCCAATGCCACCCATCAGCTTTGACCTATCTACTGTCACTAGTTTGTATGCTGTGGCTATGCAGAATAAATTATGCAACTTGCCATCTCAAAACCCCCCCCTCCCACAAAAGATGTCTCATGGTACTGCAATTTTGACAGAATGTCACAAAAATCTGTAAACTGCTATGCTAGAGGGCTAGGCATGGCCATGACAACATGCGCTACAGTGATGCATAAAAATTCATAAAGACCAAATGCATATCTTAGAAACAGAGTAATAAAGAATCACCATTCAGCAGCTGAATGGAGCATGCCATCTGTGACATGTCGAGCACCAGACAAGAGAGTTCCTAGACCAATGCTGCACAACCACCCACCATAGAAAAGTATTCACATAATCTGTACATCCAGGATTGTTAATTCACCATGCATGGCAAATATAATTTCTGAGAGCATTCCCCTCAAAGGAAATGGTCTGTGTCCAAGATCCTGCAACTTAGAGATTGCAAGGATGAATAGTTGATGTCACAGCTTCAGGCTTCAGATTGACAACCAGTGAGCTCAATATGATGAGACAAGCTTTGCAAGATTGGTAAGAGACTATACCCAGGGAAGAAGTACATGTTGTTGCCTTGATTTGAATGCCCAATTTTTCCATTTCCTGGATTTCATCACAGGAACTCAAATAAACAGGGGGGCGAGGGGGGGGGGGATACTCAAGATCTACCTGCTCACTGTTATCCAATAGAGACAGCCCTAGAATTGAACCACTTCTGTGATGAGGAACTGCTAAAGGACCAATTGATGTTCTCCAGGCCAATCATGTGAGGCAAATTCTTGCACTATTTACTAGAAACATGAGATGGACCTTATAGGAAATGCTTAAAATGAGGTTCAGAGAAATCTGACCAAGATCAACATCTCGGAAGGGGCTACCACTTGCGAATATAATGTTTGGTCCACAATATTGGAAAGCTTCAATTGCTGTGCACTCAGCTGCCAACTCATCCATGAACAAAATCACAATAGTTCAATCTCAATTGAGGTATTAACTATTAACATACATTATTTGACAAGGAGGTACAATGTCTGCCAAGGGGAGTACCCCTGCAACTTTTGAAGTGAAAAACTTAATGCAAAAAGTCAATCTGGTAATAGCATCCAGAACTAGAGTCTGTAGGTGGAGGAATTACATACCATTACTAGTAGGATTAGACAGTGGGAAAATGGCAGGCCTTGGGCAGCCTGATTCCTTCATTGCCTCCAGCACCTGCAAGAGCACAGGATGCACCTCCATTTTGACACAACAGAGAACAGATAGAGGGTTGTACAGACCAAGGTTTGCTTCTGTGCAATGACAATTCTGTCACAAAATCTTCAGCTTGAACCCAGTTGAGATTACTGCAGGACAAAGGAAAATAAAGCAACCATGGATTTTGCATGCATTGGGCAAACACCACAGCATCAGGCCCAATGTAGGGTTGGATCACTCATCTACTTTGAGTCCAGAAATAAAAGCAAGCTTCAGCAGGATAAGAAGCCACACCTCCTTGGTAAAAAGACGACCACATCCAGAGAGACCCAAAAGCACATCTGGCTTTACTTTTTTAACCTGGGAAAAGGGATCCAAAGTTCACAGAAGGGATTTTGTAACCTAAAGACAAGTTTGCCATAAATTCAGATGAACATCTTCTGCTAACAGACTGGATATTCAAATAGAAGGCCACAACAAGCCAAAATACTGATGCAATTTCAGGTAGCGCATTTGTGGCCATATGACTCTTTCCACAAATATATGCGAAACAAAGAAAAATTGAAAAATAGCCAAAACCATATTGCTGAAAGAGAAGACAGACATACCACTTCCAGAAGAGAATCACCCTCTTTCAGGCCGTCATGCTCATCTGTTTCCCTTGCATACTGTCGAACATCTGGGTTCAAGCCCTTCCTTGAGCTTGTTATCAACCCCTGGTTTAATCAGAGAAGTTTTCAATACTCAAAGCAGAGAATGCTTTTGGTGGAATATAGTTTCCAGGTGGTAGATGCCTCATGGGCCTGTGGGGTATTCATGAGATGTGAGTCCCATTACTTTGAATTCATTTTGAATGCCCAAAGAGGCCTCAACAGTGAGGAAATCATTATCCAGATGCACTGTTGGCAGAATTCAAGTAAAAAAACACAATGAACTCATCAATGAAATATAGAAATGACTTGCAGAAGAGACAGGTGAAGAGGGCAACAAACAAAAGCTTCAGGAATAACAGGAAACAAAAGATGGCAACTCACATCTTGATCCAGGATCCAGAACTGGTTGGTTGCTTTTTCATGGTCTTGCAACCTCATCATTGCTTGCTTGACCATATTCACCACCCCTAGGCCCGCACTGGAAGGCAGAGTATAAAGGTCCCCATCAGGAGTTGAAGTCCCATGTCATTTTCCGGACACAGAGGAAGAGGATGCACAACAACAGAAGTTCCCTGATTTGTACAAATTTCAAATTGCTGCAGCACATATTGAATCCACTGTCCTGTACTAGGTGAATAACAGGCCACATGTCTATGAGAACTGACAGTGGTGAATATGAACACTCACCTCCCAGCACCCAAGACCACTATTTTCTGCTTAGCAATATCTTCCATTGGGTGACCCATTGCTCGAACTGCCCCCAGCAGCCCTGCAAGTGCTACCCCTGCTGTTCCCTGACAAGACCAAACCAGATCCAAAGAAAGTTACTTGATGATCTAACACAGTTTACATCTAGAGATGGTAGACTAAGCATCTATATCATGGCATACTAAACACATTGGGTGCATTTTACAAGATCAGGTGTCACAGGATCATCATATGCAGCATCCAGCAGACCGAAGCAACCAGATAAGGGCTTACCTGGACATCATCATTGAAAACACGATAGACATTACGGTAGCGCTGGAGCAGCTTGAAAGCCCATTTGTTCTGAAAATCCTCAAACTGCCACACAATGTAACATACTTTTTGGTGAACAACCATGCAAAAGCTCCTTGCAAGTCCAACAGCTAGAGAACTTCTCTAGCAATTCACACACCATATCTTCCTTCCAGGAAAGCTTTTAGAAGATCCTAGAATAAGGTTCCTGAAGATTCTAGGGTAATTGACTGAGTTTACTCATAAACTGGTTTACCACTCTGAAGTATTTCTTAGAGTGGTTCCTACTGTAGGCAGCATTACCTGGACAATTACACGAGGCCAACGAGTATAAACAGCTTCCATGAATTCATCAATGATAGCAGTGTATTCCTCTCCATCAAGCCTTCGTTGTTGAAGTCCCATGTCTACACATACACAGAATGAACGTGCTTTATTAAGGACAACAATACAGGTACAAACCTGGAGAAGAAAAAACCATTATCACCTTGAATTTTTTTGGAGGTTCTGCTACATCATCATTATATCCAACTCTCTAAAATGCAAGCATAGAAGACCGGTAGAAAATGTGTCATGACAGATGTTGTACATTAGGCTTTGGCATTTAATCAAATAGGTCACAAACTCTTGAAAATGGATCCAGAATACTGGCCTCAGTGTCCAATTGTGCAAATAGCAACTCACATTGAGGATTCTCAAGAAGTTGCTGGTTGTTCGTCCCAACATCAATAACTACTGGTAGAACCTGCATCAGGAATACTGGCTCAAGGATCAGAAAGGAAATTAAGTGTACATGGGAAAAAGCATTGTGGGCAGAGGAATTGATAGATATAGTTGTAAACCAGCAGCCAATGAAGAAAGCAAGCATGGAGCTCAAAAATGTTGGCAGTAGAGTGTCTGTAAACATAATCAGTAGTACTGAGAAGATGGTGCAAAGAAAAGAAGACAGACAATGCACAAAGCAATGGTACATTTGGCCTCATTTCATTTTATTGGGGAATCTGGTACAGTACTAGCAGAGACTGAAGGTTTATGTTCTCAAAAGTACATTGGGTAAATGTGTTTCTTACACGCTGAGGATTGATGCCTGCAGCAGCAACATAGAGGTCAAGCTTGCCAATAGGAATCCCAATACCCTGTGCTCCTAGATCACCTAAACCCAAGATTCGGCTGCCATCTGTGACCACAATCATGTCCACCTATCACAAGAAACAACACACTTGGTCAATTGTACAAATGATTGGGGGCTGGCAAGAATAGGAACCTGGGAACAATTATGCTTGCAACAATTGGATACTAGACAATCACTCCTCACTGCCAGTGTATATTACTATGAATCCAAAGTACATTTTGTGGGGCTTGAAAGTCAGGAATCATTGGTTATGCTGTTTAAAAAGTAGGAAAAAAAATCAGCATCCCACAACACTGAACCTGCTCTGCTGGCCAGTTGTAGATCATGGACATCATCTCGCCACGGTCATCGGCAGTGAAGTACATTCCTCTTGGGCGTCGGAAAAGGCCACTGTACCGTTGACAAACCAGTCCAATAGTTGGAGTGTAGATGATTGGAGCGAAATGTTTGATGTTTTTGATGAGAACCTATTCAAGGCCACACATATCAGAAGATTTAAAAGCAGCTTCTAACTAATACAAACACACCCATACTGTGCAGCAACAATTTCACAATAGTACACTGTAGTTATAGCAAGCTGGACACTTCTTTTTTTTTGAGATCTGAAATGAGCAACCACTGTGCCTTGACCTAGTTAGGTATGTACATGGTAGTAAAGAGTTTCGTTTCTGTCATGTAGCCTGTTGAGTATGCGCCACTTTGCAAGTGCATTCATATCATCTGCTCCATCTGTTGTGTTAGCCTCCAATTGCCTGAAGTCAACCACTGCAACAGTCATTGCACAACATTTAGAAACCCAAATTGATAAGATCAATGTAACATTCTCATTGACGTCGATCATTTTTCATGACATAATAAAGAAACCCAAAACAGAAAAAGCATGGATCTTTTTTCAGCAGTTCAGAAATGGAGGGTTATTAAAACCCTGTCACAGCACTTACTGAAGCGTTCATATTGTTGCTCAAAGGTCATCACCTTTGGAGGCAGAAGGCCACGCAGACCAAGTCGGTCCCTTTCAGTAGCCGGAAATGCTGTGCCCTGAAAACAGTATCATGTATTGTTCAAGCCTTAAAAAAAGCTGGTAGAAGCTACACACTGATGAGGGTTTCTACTCTAGAATGATTCCTGAGTTCAGCATCCGGTTTCACAAACAGTAGTCTAATGGAGGTTATGTCTCTGAAGGCGGCCGCACATTCTCATTCTCCAAATAGACATGACTGTAACCTTCTTCACAGAACTGTGCATCTAGTCTTCATAGTTCTGAGAGATTGTCAGTCAGCATTCCAGCAATGTGAGCTTCTCCTCTCTTGGTCTGTCGAGTAAAGAATGCAGAGTTTGCTTTTCTGGATCAGAGACTTGAAGGCGAGCTGCCTGCCCATAGACTAGCATCCTGCGCGTACCAGATCGATGTAGATAGCGCCAATTGTGAAGGAGACGGCCTACCTTGTTGAACCAAGGATCGTGCAGGATGTCTGTGCTGCGTTTGTGAACAATGGAGGGCCTCTTGATGCGGTGATTGTGTATAGAGCGGTGGAAGAGTACATCACCAACATTGCGAGATGATTGCTGCAAGCCTACTGCTGCAAGGAGAAGCTTCCGCAGGCGACCTGCACCGGCCTGCATTGTTGACTGTGCCATGTTCGCGATCCTTCCTGCACGAAGTCTGGCCCGGCAGCTTCTTCTGCAAAAGTAGCGAGCGGAAGTAGCTATGCTTCGGTATCCACTACGACAGACACTGCAGCCAAAAGTCAGAAGGAAAATCAAAGGATTGTCGATCACCGATTCTGGCTCTCAGGGGTTTTCACTATCCAAACGCATGATCCAGAGCAGACTACTCTCACCAGCAAAGAATGCTCAAAGGCGGACACAAGAAAGAGCTCGCTGATGGAAGAAGATTCAGACACATATGATCAAGTTTTTCGATCCAAACCACAAGAAAAGAACCGCTCTACGTCTAGAGCTCGTCTTTCGCTTGATTTTTCTGCACTAGACACACGACTGCACGGACATTGGCGCAGCACACCGGCGGCTCATACATTCAGCTCTTCTGTTCTTCGGTTCCCGCAAAAACCTTTCACGGTACAAAGAAGTCTACTGGAACTAGAAAATGAGCAAAACAATCCGAACATCATTTGATATAGCTTGAGTCCAAAAGAGAAAACAGCGCAAAAGCCGGCTTCACAAACGGAAGATCAAGCACGGGAGGCGACTCACCAGGGCGCTCTTCACGCGCTGCAAACTCAAGAATATCCTTCATCCGAAAAAGAAACCACGCAATTTCCTTCACGGCCAGACTAGGTTACTGTAATAACAACAACAACACCGCTGCTGCTGCTGCTGCTGCTTCTTCTTCTTCTTCTTCTAAAATCGCAGCCTCTTCATCTGATCTTCTTCTCCGAAACCGAAACAAGCGACCTACAAGGGCAAATCGCACCGGAAATAGCACCTTGAGCTTAGAATTTTTCAGGAACTTCAAATAAAAGAGCGTCTGCTCTCGCGTTCAGCGCATTTCTGGATCTGATTACTGCGGAAACAACCGCATAGCTCAAGCTCCGGGTGCAAGAGAAAGCTTCGTAGCGCCATGGCCATGGCCAAGGAGAGGGCTGGCGACGATGGCGCTCGCCCGTTCCCTCTGCGGCCTGTCGGTCAAGACATAGGTGGCAATCTCCGATTGGTCCAAACCGGTTTTTGCGTGCCTTGGTCTGTGGGCCATGGCCATATTAGGCCTGTTTACCTGTCGAGAAATCGCGGGGCGTCTGCGAGATTCGCCCCCTGCCCATGTGACTCGCGCCCGTGATGGGTGTTCCCAGAACAAAAACCATTTTTTTCAGGTTTCGCCACGTAGTAAAATCGGCTACCAATTTCCGAAACTTTTTTTTAATTTTTTTTTTTTTTACGGGCTGAAGAGTTTTGAGATTCCGGCCCACTTTTGCACTTTTTTGTAATTTTTTTTTCCTGGGCATGCAAAGTGCAAAAAGTGCACAAAATAGACCTAAATAGTGCACTTTTTTAGATCACCTTTCTTTTCTTTTCGGGTGATTGGTCTGCCCAAAACACAAGAAATTATCAGCACAGTTTTTTTTTCCTTTTCTTTCTTTTTTTTGGGGCTGGGCAGAGGGGGGTGGATGTGGCTACGCTTGCAATCATCCACATGAGGAATTAGCCAAATTTGGCTATTTTCAGATAGGAAAGTGAGGAAAACTTAAGAATTCTGCTAAATTTTGGGGACCAGCTACGACCTATTGTATAGGAGAAGGGCCTACGAATGGGACCTTCCGGATTTTGAGATCCTGCCCGAGGCCAAGAGGCCAAGGGTCGGGGTCGAAAATGTGGAAGGTCCCATACACATGCCCTTCACCTACGTAAAGCGTCATTTGTTTGTTTTAGACCATAAGATCGAGGGCTCTTGTTGGTCATCACATTTCCACTGTCGGATTCCATCATTTCATGGACCTCATTGTTTCACTAGATGTGGGAAGTACTTTGCATCACATTTGCCAAAAATGGACTTCAAGGCGTTTGCAAAAGCAAAATCCCACAATGCAAAAGGTTTTGAATTTGGAATAGGGCTCATTTCAATTTGCTCATTCTATCATTTGCATCGTCTCTTTGTCTTTGAAGTTTTTGCTCTCTTGGTGTTGCGTCTTTGTTTTTGGTTGATTGTTGTTGCTTTGTCATGCTTTAGAGGTTTTTGTTGTTGAATTTTCTTTGCGAAATTTTCATTCAACATCTCTTATCGCTCCATTGTGCTATGGGTTTATCTTTGTGGTTTCAATATTGTACATGTGTTTATGCTTCATTGTGTGATTTCCATGGGTTCTGTTCAATTATAACTTTTTTTGCATCATGTGTGTTCTTACATTACAATCGCTCTTACATTGTCAATTTTTGTGCGTCACAAATGTTCTTACATTACAATCGTTCCTAGATCGCCAATTCTTTTACATACATCGCAAATGTCCTTGCATCATAATTGCTTTTACATCGTTGATTTTTTTAGGTCACAAATATTCTTGCATTGCAATTGTTCCTACATTGTTCATTCTTCTACAACATGAATTTCTTTTTTTTTGTGCAACTTGTGTTATTTCTAATTTATGTGGTTTTCGTGTTTTTTCAAGTTTCTCAATTTTGTGATTGTAACCACACAAACTTCGCACATGTGATTGTGTCTTGCAAGGATGTATACCTTGGTGTTTTTCTTACAAGTTTTGTTTGTTTTATTGTGTGCATTGATTTTAATGTTGGTTTGTTTTGTTTTGCAAAATTGGGAGTTCATTTTTAACATGTATTTTTATGGCACAAGTGTTTGTGTGGTTGCAACCATGAGCATTGTCCTATAAAATATTTTTTCCTTCTTGTTTTGTGTTTTTGTGTATTTGTACAATGTTTAGTGGTCCTCCAATTAGTCTTATTTTTGGTTTTACTTATGATGCTTGTAACTTAATGTGGTCAACTAATAGTCTTGACATCTTTGTTGATTATTGTTGTAGTAATGAATTGTTTATTGATTCTTGTTTTCTCATTCAAAATGTCTATCAATTTCATGTGTTCTCTCCTCCTAAATGTAATCCCAATTTATTTGGTCATTTCTTTTATCCTTAAATTTCTTTAAATATTGATGAGTATGATATTCCTTTGAATTCATGTTTTTCAATTAATTCTTTTATGCATCCTTCTATAATCAATGTTATTTCTTTTGCATCTGATTTTATTTTTTATCTTACCTTTGTCAATGTGTCTTTTTCATTTGATTCCATTTTCTATCCCACTTCTATTAATGCGTTTACTACATTTGATTCCATTCTCGCTCTTATTTTCATCAATGTGTGTTTTACATTTGATTCCATTTTCTATCCTACCTCTGTTTATATTTCTTGTCCATATGATTGTTAGTTGATTACTACTTGTGATTTTATTGTTACTATATATGATATTGGGGAAAGGACAGACCCTAACTTTTCTATTAGAGATCTTCCTTCAAAAAGTCACTTTTTAGATCTTGATGAAAAGGAAGTTAAAAGTGTAAACAAAGGAGGTCGAAAAATTAACAAGCATGTTGAACTTTGGGCGAAAAATGTATTTGATGGGTAGAAAATCTTCCATGTTCTTGACACAACAAGATCAATCATAGATATTTCAAAGTGACGCACTCCCAACCTCCTCAAAAGATTCAAATGTGAATCTAAGATGAAAACGACGAAAAGTAGGAAGTCGGGGCACGCTCCCTAGCTCGCAACACTTCGGGGGTAAAAGGTCGTGTTGGAGCTCTAAAATGGGACTAGGAAGATTGACAAGCACTTCAATCACTCACATGGACCTGCACAAACCAAACAACAAATTAATTAGTGTATAATTGGAGCACTTTTGGTGCACGGACAAATGACGAGCAAACTTGGACTCACAAGACTCACCACGGCCCGGACTTGGGGGAAGCCACCACCTTCCTCCTTATGGTATATTTTGTGGCTGGCCATGAGACTAACGTCCAAATGGCATTTTTGTCCCGGGACTCCCAAATGGGAGTTCCGAAATTCCCAAAGTTGGAACTCCTGCTATTTTGGGGGCCCATAACTTTTTGTCCAGACATCCGATTGATATGAGGTCTAAAGCAAAATTATAGCTCTCGTTAAGAGCTTTCCAAAGGTATGTTGCACACCACCTGCACATAAGGGAATCGGGGCGATTCTTGACTTTTAGTGCTTAGGGGTCAAATTGCTAATTTGACTCCCATCCCTTCTTTTGACCATAATTTGTGTTCTAGGTGTTCAAATGGGTCATGCGAGCCCATTTCGGACATCTAAGTTCCAAGAGCTTTCCAATGATATAAAGGACACCTCAATCTAATGAGTTTTGACCCTTGCAAGCGTTCTCTAAAGATTCAAGAATCCACCGAAACTCTAACTCCCAAAATGGGAGCTCATTTGGGAGTGTGAAGGTTCATTCCCTCACACTCTCCTACATTCAAGGAGCATGAAATGTGATTCCCGGGCTTCCTTCTTGACCTACAACTTTGCAAGCCCTTGCCTTGGTCACGAGCCCAAGGCTAAGGTTACAACACAAATGATGAATTTTCTATTTAGGATTTGGTTGATATGTTTTCATCTTTTTACATAATTTTCTGTAGTTTGTTTTCCATTCTAACTATTTTTTGCCTTTGTAGTTTTTATGTTTGGAAGATCAAACAAAAAAAAATTCTATAAAAAACATGACAATTTATTTGCTTCCGCCTATTGTGGACGGCAACTCACACAAAACTCGGAATAACACTCTAAGCTCCAAAACTAGAACTAGTAACACTCGAAGCGAGAAAGCTAGAAGAGCAAGTATAATTGGTGTTGACGAAAGTGAAGGATAATGTCTCGAAGCTCTCTATTCATACTGTTAGGATGCTACTGGGAAACTCGAAAATTGGAAAGTTGGCACCGCCTCCAAGTTCGGAAAAGTCCGCACCGTCACCGTTACTATCACGTCCGCGACATTTAGGGAGAAGTCCGCACCATCTCCCAGTTGGGAAAAGTCCGCATCGCCTCCCAGTTGGAAAAAGTTCGCACCGTCATTGTCCGTCACCGTCACGTCCGTGACATCACCCCCCCCTTCAAGCAACGAGTTCCCACGAGTTGTTATATTTATCTTATCAAAAACAAAAACAAAAATCTATTACAAGAAATCCATGGTACAGCATGATTTGGTGTTAGTGTTGATCTAGACGTGTTGGATTCAAATATCTTTGGCACTTGGTTTTGTCAGGTATTGACGATGAAATTTTTTGATCATTTTGGGAGCGTTAGCAAGATTAGCAGCCGGTTCCCAAGTTCGCTCGCTTATTTCATAGCCCTGCCAATGTACAAGATATTCTAATCTCCTTCAATTAATGCGGGAGTCGATGATCTTAAAAACTTCAAATTCTTCTTCTCCGTTGATCTCGATTGGTGGCGGATGTGCTGGCAACCGTCCTGGAATAGTTGATTCTCTATACGGTTCAAGCAAGGAAACATGAAACACTAGATGAATTTTCATAGATGATGGCAGGTCCAACCTGTATGCTACCTCGTTGACCTGCT
>Ga0116231_10001617_pt1 | contig 46492 bp, 29 predicted proteins | sample S1TSphgellanicum_2_FD_89695 | JGI IMG/M metagenome (GOLD analysis project Ga0116231, IMG submission 89695) | Host-associated microbial communities from peat moss isolated from Minnesota, USA - S1T2_Fd - Sphagnum magellanicum MG | ecosystem: Host-associated > Plants > Peat moss > Unclassified... | reverse complement strand
GCAAAAATATAATCTTCAAAAAATCCTCTAAAAGAAACCAAAATCCTTCAAGATATTATAACTCTATAACTAATCTCAAGTTTCAACACAAGCCAAAATATCATCTTTCAAAAATCCTCATATGAAAATAGTGCTATTAACTAGGGGCCAAAATCCCTTAAGCTACTATAGTCTATAATGAATCGAAACACAATATCCTTGCCTTGGTAGGCAAGGCCAACAAAGTGCACTAGTACTGTGCTAGAACCCTGTCTGGAAATTACACTTTCACATTGACTGTTAGTTCACTCCAGATAACCCGAGATCAAATTCAGATCACCGAATCCAGCAACCCCATTGGCTTGAAAAAATAATCTTCAGGCTTACACACAACCTATTCTAGTGAACATTGAAAAAAGTGGTCCCTTTATAGCATTTCCATTGATCCTCTATAATTCTCACAAAGCATACCAAAACTTATTACATGTTAAATTGTTAGTTCACTCAAGATAACTAAGAAAAAGAAATTTCGAACCACCATATCCAGCAATTTTATTAGTCATCATATTTTTTTTGCAGACCTACACACAAGCCTATTCAACACCCTCTGTATATTATTACAATCACTAAAACTATAACCCTTGTCTGATGCATGAGCATGGGATTTGGGTGTGGAACTTGATTTGTGCAACTTTGTGGACAATTAGTTGCATGTGGAACTGCCAGCCAGCTAGCCACCCTACTCCTGAATTGGTGGGTGCAACTACTTGAACTTATCTAACTTGGCTTGGATTGCTAGCCAGCATGAAGGTGGCGGTAGTTTGGCAAAGTGAAAGAAGACAACCAATCAAGTTTATAGCCTAAAAGCATTAGTTGGTCCCCTTGGGTATTTTGGGGTTACATTATAAGACCTCTCTGGCTTGTCCTGGGTTGGGTTTTTTCTGTTTACCATGTGGTCCCATCAAGTTCCCAAGGGGCTTTTGTGAAAGTTTTCAAAGGGTTTCCCAAGTTTCCAATGTATTCCTCAAGATGTTCTCAATAGCATCACACTTTTATCCCATATGCTTTGTTCAAATTTGTCTCTTTTCACCTATAAAAATGTAGCTTATGTTGTTGGCCCAAGTGTGAACTAGTTAGCCAAATAATTTGCTCTTCCAAAACCATTTTTTGTAACTTAATTGACATTTGAATCAGAAAAAAAATAAAAATGAAAATAAAATATCTCCCACATATGAGGTCTAAAAATTTCTAAACCACCTTCATTTAATCATACTTGCTGAAGGCTTTCCAACAATATTAAGAGTATGTCCAAATTCCCTATGCTTTTTAGTTTTCATTTAAATGATTGTTTAGAGAAAACATTGTTCAATATTTAGTAACTTATCCAATGTAAGTTGACAGATTATGAAACCAATTTGGTGCAACTCTATTCGTTGATGGCTTCCCAATGACACCAAAGTGTGGCAAGAAGCACCATGGTTTGGGAAATAGATAGATAGGTGGGCCAAAGGGGGAGGCGTTTCATCTTCCCATACGAACTTCTATCTTAGATAACCTCCAAATTTTCAGTCTTTTTATGGGGTGACGAGCCACAAGAAAAGGAAAAAGAAGTTGAACTTGGGAGGCACTCCCCATTTAATGTATACAAAGATGAATAGGTACCTACACTCTTAGGAAGGGGTATTAGTTCAAGCCAAAATTGGTGGCAACTAGTTTCAGGAATAGACTCTGCATGCAGCCATTGGGATGCCTGAACATGCATTCAGGAGGGCTTGTCTTTTGGGGAGGGGGGGGGGTGGGTGGTGGGTGGTGGCATAATTTAAAAAAATTCTTGTCTTCCCACATGTTCCCAATGATGTCCCCTTTCCCACTGTCTTCCCGATTGCATTACACTTTTATCCCAATGGTTTGCCCAAAGTTCTCCCATTACCAATATAGGTGGGCCAAAAAAGGGGCACAACATCTTCACACTTTTGTTTTGTTGTGGGAGCTTACAAAGTTTCACCTTTTTTGGTGTTCTTATGATGGGCCAATCCAAATGCCTCATTGCAGCCACAAAAAAGAAAAAGAACTTGGGAGGCACCCCCAATCTAATTAATAGAAGAAACAATATAAGTAGCCTGGTGCCATGAAAGAGTATAGTACCTAAATGTCTTCATGCCATATCTTTGCAAACTCAGAATGAAAGTTTGAAAGGAGCTGAGAAAGATTCCCCCTTTGATTAAAGACATGGTCATTAACTGACACTGCCAAACTGGAAAGAAATTCAGGCACTTAAGCAATGTTCTTTTTTGAAAAGTAAAAGAAGTAAATGATTATAAAATTTAAAAAAAAGATTCAAGTCATCAAATCACTCCAAAACTTTATTTATAAACACACCGATGATTCGAAAAATGTACAAAGGTATTAGAAAGAATAAAGAAAAAAGAAAAGAAAGGGAGAATTAGATTCAAATTCATTCTCGAAGAGTGAGTGGGTGTTTTCTTCTTTCTGTCCATTTTCTGTTGGAACCTGCTGACAAACAGCCAGCCTGTGTGTGTAAGGTGTTGGTAGAAGCCTGTGCTGTAGTTGAATTTCCAAAACAGCTCCAGAATTTGTATGTTTTAGGTCTGCAAAGTTTGCAAGTTTGGAAATATACTTCAATATGGTATTATGCATCAGAGAAATCTGCTTTTTTTCCACGACCAGAGAGTGGAGGAAGGGTTATGTGACCCAGAAGTACCCACTAGTGCGCCAAACCATTTGGAAACCTATGATGAATCTGTTGTGGATGAACCACAGCTGAGTTACCAAGGTAACCTATCATTTAACCCCCCTACCTCACCCTCACACTACCTAGGTCACTACATGTGTAAGTGGGTACTTGTCATAGGTAAGTAGATAGGGAACGTAACTGATTACTACACAGGTGGTAGTCAGGGCGCTTGGTAGGCCACTAGATAGGTAGATGCACGAGGATGGTTAGTTTGTAGTTAACCAGTGTGGTTAACTCTGGGACAGGAATACAACGGAGAAATGTTTCCTGTCCACACACATCATCCATCTTGCATGGTGCCCTGGTGGGCTGCTAGTTCACTCTGGCACCCTTTAAATAGTTCCGTGGTCCCTCCAATCCAAGGGACCTGTCAAGTGGTGTGCTAGGCTCATTACCTACTTGGTAATCACCTACCTACTAATCACTCAATAGTACTACCACAAGCCTCTTTACTCAATGGTTAAACATGAGAGTGTACTCAACAAGATCTCTACTGCAAAACTGATTTCTGATGATAGAGTTGACAATTGGAGGGGTCCAGTAAAAAGATACTTACGTATTAGTGGTCTTTTATGTAACACACTTAGGCTCATTTTACACTAGGAGTTAGGGCCCAAAAAAAACTTGGGGCCAACTTTGAGCATTTTTGGGTTGCAAATTGGCCTCAAGTTACTAATAAATGCTAGAATATTAACATCAGGATATTAATAAGTGCTGGAACATTGGCTCCAATGGTTGCAAATTGGCCTCCCAAATTTGATGGTATCCTATTTTCAGCCTTGGGGCCATAAAGTTCAGCATTTATTAGTACTTGGGGGCAGATTGAAAAGTTTTTTAATATTTCAGCCTTGACTCTTAGTATAAAGCCCTTGGGGCCTGATTTCAACTTTTGCACCAATAGGAATGCTAGATTTGGGTCGAACATTGGGCCTGACTCCTAGTGTAAAGTGGCTGTTACTTTAGCAAAACTTCAGAAACTGATATGATGGGCATGTGAGAAGGGATGATTCAAAAAGTGGCAACCAACAAAACTAAAGAATGGCTTCGCTACTTGATGAAGTGTATGAATGTACTTAGTACCTACTTGTAAAATGTCTACCATTGGGGCTTCAGGAGTGGTGGAAAAAAGGAAAGCCACCAGCTTATGAGCCATGCACTCCCACACTTCCCAAAACTTTATTATTATTTGTTGGCCCACTTCTGGAAGTGTGGGTAGACAATCCGACAGTGGCAGGGAGGGAGGGAGGGAGCGAGGCGGGAGGAGGATGGTGCTACCGAGCAAGGTAAGAGTGATCATGTGATTGTCATGGGCCACCAACATCAGTGGTATGAGGTCCAATAATAACACTGCTGAGGTTTTGTGTCCTGAGAAAAGACATGAGAGAGAGATTCTGTGTGTACACAATGGATCATCTCAACTTTCTGTACCTGGAGTGTAAGTCAGATTATTTTAGAATCCTTATGTTGGTGATGGGGGAGGGGGGAAAAGAGAGAGAGAGAGAGAGAGAGTACATTCACTAAACACTAATTTTTCATAACTTACTTTCGTACATGATGTCAAACTCTTTCAAAATTAGCCAACAGTTCAGGATTTCATTAAAATAATTATGATCGAAGATTATTAATAATTGCTACTTCATCATTCAATCCAACTATTCAAGACCTACCCAAAAAAGGGAGATTAAATTGTTAATGAGAATGAGCACCATGTTACCTTGGCAGCTTACACACTAATTATATTATTCTTGAAAACGTTGAAACTTTCAAATATACTTTTTCCAAAGAAATGTTTTGGTATATTTCATAATTTGACATGGAATCTTGCAAATAAAATAAATATTCACCACTGAAATGTTGAACTTGCCATAATGCTACAGTAATGTTAAAGTACTCCATAAACATATCGCGATGCTAAACACTCTCTTTTGTTACTCCCCAAATCAAACAGACAGACAGACAGTAGTGATGACAGATTAGATGAATCATTTGTGGAGATACATTTGCATGTGGATTCTACAATCACCCTTCTAATGTGCCGAATCTCATCAACCGTCCAAATCTCCTAGTCGTCTTAGGGTTTGATTATTTGTGAATACAAAGTTGTCATCACTCCTTGCTTGCTAACAGCTTCTTTGTACATAAAGACCCGATCTCACTTTCTCCTCCTTACAATGGCTTAACCTATCAGAAAAAAAGAACACACTTTGGGACCCATTTCTTAGCCAAACTCAAACAGGAATCTCCCCTTTTTGGAAGCCTTTGGGTTCATAGCACAAACAAAAAGAAATATATATATGTATATATATATATAATATTGTTACTAATGCATAGTAACAACAAAAAGAAAGCATTGAACTAGTGGCATAAAAAGTGCAGTCAGTAGTAACAACTGAAAGAGCCAATGCAAACAAACCAGCAAATGAGTAGGGGTGTTGTGTTGGACTCTTCTGGGGTTTTGGGAAGCTGTGCAAAAGAGAGTTCCCCTTAAGTTGTTGCTGAGGTTATCAACTTTTTTGAGGCCTTCATGCAATGATCCATGAGACTGTAGGTTAGAAAGTAAGGAGTTGCCAAGTAGCAAATGTACTGCAACAAATACCCAATTTATTTAAGTATTGTTGCAGTATCCTAGTTGTTTGAAAGGTGCGTGACCATCTCCCCAATATAAGGTTAAATATTACTCCACCTTGTTGAGGTTTGCGAGATTGTATGTGATTGAAATAATTAAAAAACTAGTTGATCTGTTTTGGATGAAGACACTACTTACAAGTCACTTCACTGGTGGAATGGTTGGTCCTTTACATAGCGACCTAGCATAATAATACCTCTAACATATCTAGTTCAGCAAGTGGGGCACCAGTGGAGAGTGGGGAATGGGGAGCCTCACTAAGGCTGATGCACATCAGTGGGTTTTTCTCAATTTTTTATTTGCAAAAGTGGTGAATAGTTCTTTGGAAACCATATTTTGGACCCAAAAAAATTTCATGTTTTCTTCAAAAACATTTCACAGAGTTTTGCCATACATAGAAGCAGTGATGTAGATTATACCTAGTAAAATCTGTACATTTGTAAACATATGAAAGCTTACCAGCACCAATATATAATTCACTCCCTCAAATGCAAAAATAATTTCAACACGATCTGACAAGTTGAAAGGAGATTTGAGAGTTGGGGGCAGGGTTTTTTTTTTCAGTTTTGTGAGATAGATGGCTTGGCCATCTTCCACAAGCAGTCTTAGCCAAACTTGGCTACAGGTCAGAGAGGACATTAGAGAAAACTAGGATTCCTGCTATGTGTTATCTAAACATGGTGAATTCAGTTTTTTTTCCTGTCAAAATATGGTGACTCTGTACATTGTTTTAATAAAAAAAATCCTTTGTAGTATTTGCATTACCATTTCTTTTGTGGCCAAGTGGGAACATTTGGCCCAAAAAAGATACCCTGGTTGGGGGAGTGGAAAACAACAATCAACCTTGCAAAACTTTATTTATAAACACACCACAGATCTGAAAAATGTACCAAGGAATAAGAAAAAAGAGAAGGGAGAATTTGAGGGACATCAAGTTGGCACAAACTAGATATCAAAATCTCCCCATCTCAACAACCAATTGGCTCTATCAAATTAGTTGTGATGATGGGGCTGTGTTTTGAAAGGGTGGAAGTTATGAAGTAGCTAGGCCTATTATTATTGCCTGACTTAAGATGGAGGACGCTAGCATCCTTTGCAATGTGACTGATATTTTTTGACAAATAAAAATAAACCCTAAACCCTAAACCCTCATGTCCTAGGGTTTTTGACCTTTTGAAATTCCAAATGGCGTTGGCACAATCAAGTAAGAGCACACAAGCCTATTTGTGTAGACATTCAAATATCTCAATTGTTAAAAGAAAAAATTGATTAATGTGGTGCTAGTTACAATAGCTCTTTTCTTTAGTTTTAATTGCATTGGAGGCAACAAAACCTTGAATTGCACAAGATCAAAAAAATAAATTTGTTTGCGTTGGGTTAGCAATGATAGCATTAGTTAAGGTGCGAATTTCATTTTTGGTGAGCACACTATTGATTTGTCAATGAAAGGAGTTGGACGTGGCTAAAACAAGCATATGTAGTTGTTTTTGTCCCACATGGAAACCAACATTTTGCATAGTGGTAATAAAAATGTCGCAAATTGTATCATGGGTTTTTGTGCGCTTGTTGTCATGGATGCAACATAGGAGGTGAATACCCATAGGATTGATGGGGGGTGTGCACATGCATCGAAAGATACTTGCAATTGAAAGATGTGATAATCCAAACTATGTCCAAAATATTGTGGAGAGAACTTGGGAAAATAATTGAAATGATGTGAATATTGGTTGACTTGTAAACCAAGCATTCGCCCCAAGGCTGGAACATGATAAAATTTGAACACATTGAACCTTAAATATCTTGTTAGAAAGCATGTTAGATAGGGTATGATGATGTAAATGTTTTGAAATGAAATTTTTAAGTTGAACCATTTGTTGCCCAATGAGTTGTTGAAAAAAAAAAATACACACATGTTAAAAATGATAGAAGATTACATGACGATTTGAAGTGTTGCTGGAAAATGGAGATGTTGTTGTCAACTCATGCTAAGGTTTTAAACATGAAAGGATGTTCATTGACCATAAATCTAATAACTATGATTAAAATTATAAAGACTTAGCTCCATAAATAGACTACCAAGGTAATGGTGACTGTCAATATGAGCTTAATGCCACCAATTTTTTTACTCCATATCATATCCAAACAGCCCTCCAATAGCCATATATTGGGCCAATTCCCTATTGCATGTGTCAAAACTATCCAAAAGTAAAGAAAATTCTAAATAATGAATTAACTTGCTGAAAATCCAACAAATTGTAGTGTTTCAATGGACATAACATAGGAAGTCTAGCCTATTCTACCAGAAAGGTGGTCAGTGAGTCATCCATGTGACTGCATCCCCACAAATCTTGAGGTAACTCTAGTACACAATATCCACTAGAAGTAACTTCAGCAATAGCAACAAGATTATACAAGAACCACAAACAAGTAGCTCCAAATTCCCCATTCCAAGAAGGTTAGTTCAGGTACCAGAAATCATATATAATTGGTTCATAAAGATCTGGGATCAAATCATGACCGGACCTCCTATCCTAACTGCTATTATCTGATTCCAAACTTTGTGAATAGTAGAAGTACACCCACACGTTGCTTGTGTTGTACCCATGCACTAACCTTCTTTACATCAACACTAATGACATCATCTTTTGGAAGAAGTTTGGGGGTCATTTTAGGCTAGAATGAAAATTTAGTTCCAAAAAGTTGGCAAAGTAGAGTTATGAGCAAAGTCACACTATCTTTGGACCCTAGCTTGACCCTCTAATCCCTGTTTCATCCCCATTTTGGGTGCATCCTCAAAGTGGGCAAAATTGGGTATTATCTCATTAAACTGAGCATCAGTCGAGAAGACTTGCAGGATCTTATTTTGAAAAGGCTTTGATTTAATGAAGAATATGAGCAGCAGGAAAGGCATGGCTAAGGGAAATGGAAATCCCAAAACTGGAAGTGAAATTCTGCTAAGGACCTATTTAGGTGCAATGACTAATTTGTCCCATGTCTTTTCCCTCTCTAATTTCTTCTTCGCGACTTCTCATCTCCGGTTACAATGAAACTGGGGCCCAGTACCACAGTTGAGATAATTTCTGGATAACTCTATTATCTCAGGAGATAAGTTAAGGATTCTTCCTGTTGGCAAAGGGAAACAACAAACAAGAATCTTTTGGCCAATCCTTTTACCTATGACATTTTGAAACAGAGGATAGGTTACATGGTTGCAATGATAAAAGGTGGAGCAAGGGGAGCGGCTAATTAGTGCTTTTGGGGGTATTCACAATCTCTCCATCAATAGCAGTGTTTTGTGAGAATTGGTGGTCATCTAGGTCCACCCGGAAATATGGACAGCCTCATTCATGAAATCCACTCCAACAACAACCAAAAAGGAGTCTAGTTGCCTGGGTAATTGGCTGCTGGATCCTGTCTAGAATATACCGTTGGGGAGTCGGTGGGTAATGAAATTATGAGGTTTCACCTGGCAGACGACATCTCTTTCTTTTCAATAACAACTTTTCATTTTACCTTCTTTGGTTCCATGCTTTTGCTACTATATACATGGTTTCAGAGAGTCAGTTTGTATGTCTGACTAGCTAACTCCTTTCACTAGCCTCTTAGCTTGATGTGATATGGGCTACAACAACATACATACAGGCAAGCTCAGCTCATCAGCTAATATGGTATTTACGATGGTCGGCCATAGTACATGCCCTACAGTACGAGCCAGGGGGATGGATTGCATGGTGGTGTGGTCAGCTTATCACAGCTTACTCAAAAACAAAAAGTACTGACTGGATATGGATGAAGGAACGGCTAATATTGAATTGCATCATCAAAAACAGCACTCCCCTCTCTCTCTCTCTCTCTCAAAGTACGTAAGTAGGAGGTAAGTAAGAGGAAGGCCCACTAGCCTGATGGAACCCAACACTTGAGCATGACTGGCAACAACAACAACAGCAATCAACAGTACCCAATCTATACTAGTTTATTACAAGGAAGCTTTTTATCTCACCCTCATCTTGAACCCTTGGGGCCTCAAGTGTTCAGCACAGAATCTTATTGCATATGCATTCATGAACAGTAAGAACAAACTAGGGTCAAAATTTTGGGACTGTGGATGGTCACATGGGTCATCATCAGCCAGAAAGCCCATTAAGCCCACTATGTGCTTTGCTAGACTACTATCATAGAATTCTTTTTAATTTTTAAAAAAACTTATTACAGGTGTATAGTCAGAGGTTCTCAACTGGTTTATCTGAAAACCTACCTGTATGTATAACCAATGGTCATTCTAGTAACCGATCCTGTGGCTATTACAAATAAAGCAATAACTGGGCAACACTAATATATACCTTATTGTTGGAGGAACTCAATTCATTTGGCCATGAGTGCAAAAGGCCAGCACAAAGTGGGGCTCCTGATTGATTGTTTCTGATGGATGTGAGAATGGTGTACAGAAATTGGAACCTGATTTTATTTTCTGAGTGAAGAATCAAACTCATTGTGAAGAAGCGTGAAAGAACTGTAAGTGAATGTAGGCAACAAGAGAAATGCTTGAAAAAAAGAAATCTTACTGTGGGGGAAACATTGTAATTGAATACAAGCAACAAAAGAAATGCTTGAAAAGAAGAAATCTTACTGTGGGGAAACATTATCAAACTGTCTGAATTGGCCTATTTTAGACAACCCATAGTCGACTAGTAAGTATTTTATTTCAGAGGTGATCTTTGCTACTCTCTATAAGTTTGAAATGCAAATCATGCTTTCTATCTTTATTATCTTGCTCAGGATATTTCCTTGTGTACGTAACACATATTTACTTGATTGAACTTTTGGTGGCAAGCAGAAGGTGAGAAACAGGCCCACAGGAGTCCTATTGGTGGCAAGCAACTTGATGGGAAATACCAAAACACATATGCACACCCTAAATGCCTGATGTGTCAACATTGTTCCTTTTGAAAAATTTAATTGATGGGTTCAGCAGTAAATTCAATTTTCTTTAAAGGAATCTTTTTCAACCAGGTGGACTGTGGAGATAAGCTCCAAATGGTTATGGTGAGCAATACAAAACAAAAAGTTCAAAGCCAGACACAGAAAGGAAAAAAGAAGAAGAAGGAGAATCCTGGCACTGTAGGCTGTTGTTACCATGTTCCATCCATCTGACACCCCCCCCCCCCGCCACCTCATGAAGCAATTCCCTCGTGAACAGTTGATCAGTCTTAGAGTCTAGACACAACCCTTGTTTGACCTTAGATTGGGTTTGAAGTCATATTCCTCTTCTAAATGATTTGCACCTAATAAATATCCCAGCTGACGATGCCCATTGCCTCCTACCACCAGATCCATTCCTCTCTATAAGTAGCGTACCTAGCTTCTGGTCTCATTATCCTGACAGCATTTATCAGGGGTCATGGACAGTTATCTGTACTTACATGTAGTTGAATGTCTCTAGTTGTTAGGGGTTGGGACCGTTCTCTGTACTTTACACATACAGTGGACTTCTCTAGTTGTTAGAGGTTGGGAGTATGGGCTTTTCTAACGTGTAAACCCATAATAATAAAAACCCTGAAATCTTTTGGAGTTAGGGTAAAAAACAGAGCTACAAATATATAAAAACTTTAACTCATAAATTTATTCCCTTGGTACGATCACCTTTTAAAACCTCAAAAGCTGAAGAATAGAAATCTCTGCCTGAATGTTGGCTTAAAATCAACACAACTATATTTGACAAATCAGAATGTAGATCTATTCCAAACTCTAAACCCTAAATCTAGGGGCTCAAATTAACATTTGCACAGGTGGCCTTTTGTGTATTGTGATCTTCATGTGGCCCTGGTGGAGACTTTCAACTGAAATTAACATTTGAAATGTAACAAATTTTCCCTGTGTATTTCCTAGGAATGGAGAGCTCTCTTTTTCATTTATGACTAAAAAATAATGTAATTCCTAGGAATGGAGAGCTCTCTCTTTCATTTATGCCTAAAAAATAATTTAAAATTTCCTTTGTATTGTCGTACAGGTAAGATTTTTCTATCACTCAGAGCTGTTCCGACAGTTATGGGGTGGTGCATAATTACAGACCGTATTGCTACTGCTGATCAGGTCTTTTTCTCTACCCACCACACCCCCAGTGCTTTTTTATATGGAGCAGACCTGGCTAATTAAAACAGTCACTAGTTCACAGCAGCAGGTTAACTCATGGTTAACTGAAGAGGGTTAATTAGCAAGACACAAGCTGGATCAACAGAGATCTGAATAAAACATGTTGCAACTGGTAAACAAAGCAGAACAGCAGGCAGACAATGAGGCAACGCCATCAGCTAATAGTCCAACTAGCTTGGGTTAGGGATTGGTTTGTGAATGCAGTTATGCTCAAGTATAAGTGACCCAGCATGGGATCATGGTTGCTGAAACAGGATCAAACAGTCCAAATCTTGCAGTGCTAGCAAAGTGAGTGAGGCAGATGAAAATATGTTATTATTGGCCCTAAAAACCTTTTTGATGTAGAGCTGGTTTTAAAGTATTATATATACCCCTTGAAAGGTGTGCAACTGAGATTTTCCAAAAGAAAAAGTACTGGGTCCTTCTTGACTAACCACAAAACCCATGAGTTTGTGTACATTTGCATGCTCTCTATACTCATCTAGTAGAAGGAAAGACGATAGGTTTCCATAGGACTGATTAAGCTTTTGGTTTTAGTAGGATACTAGGATCCCATTCCCCACCCCCACCCTTAGTATTAGCTAAGGTTAGTTTGGACAGCTAGAAAATGGTGTCAACTTGGAGGATCCTAACCAGATTTGTGTGGACATGAATTCTTTATTGTGAATGATGATATGTGTGCCTTGTGCAAAGTGTTGCAAATGGACAAAAGATTTGTGTATTGCTCTGGAGTGAGGTATATTCTTAAAGTCATGATCACTAACTAGTGCTTTTTCAGCCTGCATATATATATATATATATATATATATATATATAATTTATTTTGTTTTCAAAGTTCTACATATACACACAGAGCTAATGAGCAAACCATGTGTACTGCAGAGCTTAGGTGACAATTCAAACGTACGTACCGCGTCATGACAGCAGCTGAACAGTAGAGCTGTGAGTCATCTATGAGTCATCTGGGAAAAGTGCTGTGCATGTTCTGTTCCGCTGCTTTCCCTTTGTCAATCAAGAGCTTAACACAGCGCCCTGCAAGATTAAATAACATTTAACACTTCGAGCTGCCCCACTTAAGACAAATACATCGAGGCTTTAAGCACGTGATTAGCCCCAGTAGTTGTTCTGCGAAGTACTTACAGCTCTGGAAGTACTTGGAACTGGAGCTTTACTCGACAAGTTGGATTTTAGCCGTTTATGAAAAAGATACCAGAATTTGTCGACCAGAATCTGCGACATCGCACAAGAGCTCAATTAAAGAACTGATTTGGGAAGTTACTATGAAAAAATAATTTTGTAATGGATTTTGTTGTAACATTAAATTCAACTCTCACAAAGTAATTTCATTGTTTACTTTATTATGCTTCCATCCTCAATGTCCTTGAGAGTACCTCTCTCGCTAACTATCCTTCTTTCTCAAGCAGATTTGAGAGAAGTAAAGTCTCTAGAGTTTCGAAGGAAGAAAGGATTAATAGATCATCTTATCCGTCTGATGAATATCAATAGCTAACTCAGCTAGTACTGGATCTAATTACTTAAACTGTCTACCAATCTCACAAGAAATTTTTTTAGGGTTCCCTGTGGGACCGTCAAGAAAAACCTGAATTTCCCCTATGCAAACATGAAATGGTTTGTTTGTCAATGGAAAAATACAATGATTCCTCTGTTTCACAACCGGAAAATTAGAATATAACATTGAAACATTCGTCACACGATTCCCTTGGAGAGGTTTCCCTATGGTTTGTTAATTCAGCTTAAATTTGTCAGAGGTTTCCACTCTTTTCCCTAATGCCAAAAAGTTTCTTGTGTTTAATTACGTTTCCTGCACTTGAATCTCAGCTAATCACTATGCTAATTTGTCTCATTATGATCGAAACTTCCAGTACTTCAAGAAAGTTGACATATATTCATCTGTTGGAAGCAGGATACGTGCATGAACTAAGTATTAAAAAGTTCAGGACTTTATATTTAACTCTGGACAAATCAGAACCTTTGAAAGAAAGTGCGTCCCCAAAAACCAGAATTGATGATATCAAGGAGGTTGAAACAGAAACGGCAGCTCCGTCACAGCTTCCAGGACAGATCAAGTAGTTCTAGACACTGAAATCAGGAACAGATTAATTAATTACTCGATTGAAAAACTTTGAGGACAGAAGCAGAAACAGCACAAGAACAACTTTCTTATAATTATACTAGTACGAACAAAATTAAACTCAGTTCCACCAGTGCAGGTGCCTATTGCTGCATCAATTTCTGCATGCGAAAGAAAGAGCTAGCAGCTGCACCTGATAATGTGACTCTAGTGGGCGAAGGACGCGTTACATATATTGCCAGTTTTTTCGAGACTGATCTACACTAAACAAAGACGTCAAGATTATCACATTAGTCGTGATCTGAGAGAGAGAGAGAGCGCAAAGCATTGGGACCACAGTCGATAACATACAATCCAGGGGAATCCAGCAAATTTCCAGCTCTGGAACCTAGAAAAGTTCCTTGTGAACTATATGATCTCTTTATTATTAATTGTAATAATTCTGCCAAGCAAAATGGCTGATTTTCTATAGTACTCCAAACGAAGCTGGAGTCTTATGAGGGCCTCACTGATCACGTGAGAGTAAAATTTGCTGCTGGTCCTGCAATGGAACTAGCTGCTGCTACCACTGGCCAAGCTGCATGTTCTCGACGGCGTTGATCGAGATTCAAACCTAGCAAGCTGTTGTCTACATCTCTATGTCCAAAAAAAAGTATTGCAACTGCTGAACTAGAGCTATCTTACACTCGGTGCATCTATGAGTAAAGGTAAATAGGAAATTGTAAGAAGCTCATGAGCAGCCCAAACATGAGCTGGTACACGTCCTTCCACCGAAAGAAGAACGACAATAGTGATCATCGTCAGTCAGTCAGTCAGTCAGCTGAATTTTCAGTTCAGTTGAGCTCTTTGATCTCAAACAAGCTGAAATGAAATGCTAAGTCTCTCTAATATTGCTGCACACTAGTTTTTTAGGCGAGCAGCAGCTGGTTACTGCAGCTCGAGAATATTCAGGTGCCCTGCTGCCGCTTGTAGCTACGTACAGTTTGCAGCAGCCGTGATGATTGCACTGGTATCGAGACCTTGATCTTGATTCGATGCTGAATTGATCATTGCTTATTTACACCACACCACATGGATCGATCCCTCATGGCAACATGCCAATACATCAAGCTGTTCACAATTCGCTGAAACTGCCGGTGATCTCAATTAGAATGAAAAGACGCGTCGATCTAAGACGCGCGCGCGCACCATTTCGCTGGTCCTCTCCCGAGCTGGAAATTTAGAAAATTCATACCTTGAGCTCCAACAACACCTGCATCATGCATGATGATCAGAAAAGAGACCACATGATGAGCAGGTCATGAGCGAGACTTGCAGCTACGTCCCGTGATCAGCTTGGAGAACTTTCATATAGAAGAACCTACCGCGCTGCGTTAGGGTTTACCGCGGTCGAATTCTATCACAAATCAATCCAGAGTTTTACCATTTCCTTCTAATCACATGGCAGGTCTTGACCGGAAACCAATGTCGGCAGCCTGGATGCTTCTTTGTTTTATTGCAGGATAGATAGCTAGGACAATGCAAGTTCGAAAGAAGGATCAATTGGTCAACCATTGAGCGCAAGCTGTAAATCGATCAACTGTGACAATGCTATCATGTCCGCACCAGTGAGGTTTCGAGAATGAAGCTTACCACGAGATTCTTTAACCTTGAATGCTGTGCCTCGTGAAAAGCTGTTCCAAAGCTTATCTGCAGAGTGGAGGCTGCATCAAGATACTGTCGTAGAATAGACCATTACTAGAGCTGGAGACCAACGGTGGCAAATTCAGCGGCAAATCTGGCAACGTGGATCCAAGACCTGCGAGAATATCCAAATCGCTGAAACTCGCTAGTCCACTGTAATCAAGAGGTGGAAGAGGCAAAAAGAAGTCTCTGGACGTGATTTCTGCTGCAAGAGCTGCTGCAGGAGATGAGGACGCAGTAGTTTGCTGCAGAGTCGACGCAAAATCCTGAGTGACGTTGCAGCAGCTCGGCATAAGTTCTGCAGTGGACTGAAGAAAGTCTCCCGAGAAGAAGGGCGCCGGAATTTCATTCAGCGAATACGGAGCTTGTCGGTGCGAGAAGAAGCTGCTTCCATCTGATCCTGGAGAATGCATTGCGCCTTGGTTCTGGAGCAAGTCCTGGTTGCATGTGTTCGAGTCGATGCTGCTGTAAAAACTGAAAGTAGAGCTGTCCATGCTGTTGGAAGTCAGACTGTAATTATCAGTTTCCATGTTGTTGCTGCATCGTAAGTCTGGTGAGTCTTGTTGATCCGTGCAACACGCGGACACTCCTTCCCGGACCGTCGGAAACGCAGTCGAATCACCGCCGGCGTGCGCCGACACACTGCTTTGCCGACTCGAGAGCTGGTGATGGTGAGCAGTATCAGCTTGAAAACCTGAAGAAGAATCCGGCGAACCCACCGCTGCGCCGCAAGCAGCTGCTGCGACCACTGTCTTGGTTCGAGCTCTTCGTACTTGCGGTCCAATATTATCCGGTTTGCCGCGAGTTCGACCAGTCAGTCTTTGAACTGTCGAGCGGAAGTTGGCGATGTCAGTCTTGATGATCTTGGGAGCGAAAATGTGGATTACTCGAATAGTGGGCGCATTCATCGTCGACGTCGCCTCAGGATGATGATGAGTCGATCCCTTTCGACGAACTCCGCCAGGCGACCTGCTGCTTGTGGCGGGTTTTCCAAGAGTGTGCGACGTCTTACACAGGCCGAGCATTGGGTCTCCACTCTTGATATAATCCTCGGTAAATCCGTCGTTCTCAGATATGTACGGAGCCATGGCTCGAACTTCCTAGCTGCTGAAGAGGCTGTGATCTTGACGGAAATGAAACAAGAAATTTTTTTGTAAGTCTCAGCCTAAATGCTCAGAAGTTCAACTTGTCGACCTGAGTCGAGGACGTCTGAATTATGGTGGTGGAAGTCTAATCAACATCCTCCTCCTTCTCCAAAGGGACACACAGACACACGCAGTCGATGTCCGCACTCTGCGTCTCTCTTCCACTACCTTACGGAGGAATAAGTAGATCTCTAAAACGCGTTGTTCTCTACAAGATTCAGGTCACGCACAAGGAACTGATCACATGGCAAAACTAACACAGAACCTTACATGTATGAGCACAACAGTATTCTTGCAGCACTTGAGCTAAGGCTGCAAAACATTAAGCCAGACTACACCAGTGCTCAAGCAGCAAGTCAGCAGAACATGGTTTTCTAACAATTTTATTGCTTTTGTGGCTGTCGCCGGAGACCTGCGAAGCTAGGAGCACGATCTTGAGCTGTTCCTGGAATGTGTCTCCCACGTTGCACTGTCTTGAGCTCCGAATCTCCCCCCCAAGCCACTCGAATCTGAATTCCTGACCTGAAAGCTGACACTGTAACTGAAACCCTTGCTCAAAGTCTAGAGCCCTACTAGATTTCTATGACTAACTGTTGCCACACAGTCTCTCTAGATTACGATCCCCTCTCGGCCGGATCTTTCTCCATCAGTCTCCATGAGCTTCAATGATGAACAACCGTACTCTGACTGAAACCCTCTCCAACGCCTTCGATTTCACCGGTCACACTCAGCTTGGATCTCTACGTCCTCTCTGATTCAACCTTGATCAAGGTACCTCTCTCTCTCTCTCTCTCTCTCTCTCTCTCTCTCGATGGACACCCACAGATATAAGAAATCTCTTCAACTCCTGTTATCTCTGATTTCTCAATGATGGCCTAGTACGTCTGCACTCTTCACAACATTGGGCGGGACCAAGAGAGGTTTCTATGGTGGCGACAATGGACGCTACTAGTGAACGGCCGCACGAGAACAATAGCGGCTAATACTGGAGGACTGAGCGATTTGTGAACGACATGTTCACAAGAATATGAGCATCTGAGAAAGCGATAGAGGCGAATTGGAAGCTTGCTGCAAGAAAGAAGTCCTGAAGACACAATGATAGTCGAGGTCGAGAAATAGCGGAGAGCGATGAGGGTAGCCATATAACTCTACTAGGGAAGCTTCTGAACTAGAGACAAATGCTCGGCCAAACCGCAGGTCGATGTCCGTAGTAACCTTCAACCATCTCTAGATGACTGTAGAGCCCCACAATAGTGGTGGTCCCTATGGGACCCAGCAGCAGCAGTAGGCCGCCTAAGCTACTTTCTGCAGTCTCCCGCTTTCACAGTACTAGTGTCCCGTCACACCGGCCGCCCGTGGCAGCTGCTCGCGGAGTGGGACCCAGCAGGCCCACACATCACGATCTCACTGATACGGACTGCAGCTTCAAAGTATCGGTTATTGCAAATAAGCGATTACAACTTGAACCTCAACACGGACTGCTGCAGGGCTATTGATCCGTTACCTTTCCCTGCAGATCATATTGACTCCTGCAACAAAGCTTTCGAAATTGCGCCATGCAGGTCATGACAATGGTGTTGAGCTTCGCCCCATTGCAGGTTCTTAGGTCTTGGCTCTAGATCATAGAAGAATCATCATACGTGTCGACTTTTCTATTTTTTTGGTTTTTGTTTAATGGATTTTTTCACTGGCACCGATGCGACATGAAAAATCAATCTGATCATGAAGACGCAGTGCAGACGATGATGTCTTGACGTTGCAACAATAGTGCAGACGACGTCTTCGTCGTGATTGCCTCTGCCGCTTAGGTTTTTTTAGGTATTCTAGTGTCCCGCGTGATTGACTAAGCTGCTTCAGTTTGTGAAAGTTTTTGGAGCGAATTTCACAAGATCAGAACTTTGCTGAACCGCCAAGTTTTGTTTGATCCATATTTACAGCATTGTAAGCAATATATTGTTTTCTTTCATGAATTGCGAAACTTGGATCAACGCGCTCGTGATCCAAGATGCGGCTGCAGCAGGCTTAGAAATTATACCAGCTGCAGCTCTTCATTGATCTAGTTTTGGTGCGGCCCGTTATTTAATACTGTAGCAGCTACTAGCTAGTGTTATAACCGCATCGATATCGATGTTTTGCTTGATCCTGCAGAGTACTTCTAGTTGCTGTTAAAAATGTCGAAACATTCTTGAGGATATATATTGACGTGAATCCTGGACCATGACTGCATATATACTGGTTTTGAAACCTTATTTAATTCTCATCGACACATGGATCGCATGATCAGATCTGCGAAGATTGTCAGAACCCCATCGGAAATGAGCCTCCATCAAACAAACCCCCCAATGTTGTTCTAAAAAGCCATGAAAAAGTTTCTGGTCAGGACGTATAGCTGGTTTGATCACTACCTAAAATCTAGTTCGAAATAGCCTGGCTAGGCTGATCTCTTCAAGCAGAATCCGTGGCTGCCTGCACTAGCCAGCTAGTGCTACAAGGTCTCATGTGTGGATTCTCTTCCACTAACTAACTTGATCTCACAACTTGTTGCAGGTAAGTATGGAATCTGCTGCAAACCCCAATCGATCATCATCAAATACATATACATATATGGGCTCCTGTCCCGCAACTGGGCCCACTTGTATGAATTAAACCTTATGTAAGGTTACCCATCCCAATACTACTCTGTCCCAAGCAATACTACTCTGTCCCAAGTGCGCTTAACTTGGACCCCAATTGTCATAAAAACCAATTTTTAAAATTAATCTCCAGAGACGAAACTAGGTCTAAATTCAATAACTTTTGCTCCATTCGTTTGCAAATTGTGAAATGACGAAAGTGCACACTGGCTTGTTGAGTGCTTTCCAATGCTACTTTAAGTGGAGTTGGGGGCCCGGGGTTACAGTGTGATTACATCAGACCAAACCAACAAACAAACACCCATCTTACTATATAGACTAGTGTGGCCTTTGCTGTTGGCCCAAGTGTGAACTCATTAGGTAACCAACTAATTTCTCCTTCCAAATGATTCTTCAAATTCAATATGTCCCACACCATAGGTCTAAAAATTATGAAAATCGCCTCCAAGAAATCCTACTCATCATCGGGTTTCCAACAGTACCCTTAAGAGCATGCCTCAATTTTCTTAAAATGTTTAGTTTTGATTATTTTAACAGAATTATCCAATATTCAATAACTCTCACCCTATAGGTTGAAACATTACAAAACCACCTCAGTGCACCTCTACTCATGAAGGGCTTTCCAATGATACCAAGTGCCCAATTGGGAGCACAGTGGTTTGGGAGATCTCAACGTGACAAACAAAACATACCTAACTAACTAACTAACTTCACATATATAGATCTAGATATTTACAGACACACAACAAGAACATTGATTTTGTTTTTGTTTATTGCAATAAATCAAATGCAAGAACATGATCAGCTGCAGCTACTGCTGTTGCTGCTATGAATTGAGAAATGGGAATCAAGCCAGCAGCTTGTTCAAACCTCTTTCCACTTGTTTAATTGCGTGAACCAAGTGATCCTGATGATCCGTCCACACAAGGGCACTGACTACTTTATATATTTAGGCAGAAAGTTGGCTGTTGTGAAGAACTTCACATTTTTTTCTTAAATTCCCTTCTTTTCTTCTCTTCATTAGTAGTTCTTTACATGTTGCTAGTTGTCCCTTTAAATTGTCTTTCACGTAAGAGGCAAGATCTGGTCTTTTTCTAGAATTTCAAGTGCCTAGAAACCTTGCCTTTGACCACAATTTGTGATTTGGTAGGTGAGAATTCTAAACAATTCGCATGAATAAGTATTACGAAAAATATTTCATGGCCTAATAAAGAGTATGAGCGTATAGACCACATATTAGGGGCTGAAAATGATTGTATGGGCCTAGAAGAGTGCAAGAGTATATATACAATATATAATCCACACATTACTCAAATGATTTCATGACCTAGATGACTGTAAGTAAAGTCACAATATATAATCCACATATTACCCAAATGATTTCATGGCTGAATGAGTGTGAGTATATACACAATATTATGCAATCCCCGTATTACCAAAATAATTTCACTGCCTATTTGAGTGTGAGTATATACGCAATATGCAATCCACATGATGCCCAAATGATTTCATGGCCTACATGTACGAGTGTGAGGATATACACAACTAGAATTAATAATGGATTTATCATATCATGTTGTATGGACATGGACATTCGGTTATTGATGGATATGGACATTTGGTTATTGATGAGCTCTTTGATTGTGCAAGCTTCAAGTCAAACCCATTACAAAAATGTTGAACTTTTGTACATCTTTAACTTTTACAATAAGCTCTAAATAATAGAAAATTTTACTATCACTAAAAGTGTAAAGGGAAATGTTGAAATGTTAGTCTATTAGTTTCAATTATTAATCTCAATCTACTAGTTTGTTATTATCATAGTTTCTAATGAATTGTTGTAAAGTATTCCCAAAATCATGTGTGACCTGTAGACTGGGGTATGAGTGCAGGGCATATCAATATATGTTCTGATTTGCCAAATGGTTGAACAATGAATTTATTAATTCGAAGCAAACAATCATGCACACATTTTTTCCCAGTTCTTTTGATTCAGGGTTGTACATAGTAAATGAGCTGAAAGTGTTACATATTTGGGTCTCCCTTTTGCTGTAAATGTTACTTTGAAGTGTTATTGCAAGAAATTTTCATAATTAAATGTTAGATAAGTCGACTAAATGTATAAAGACGCCTTTCTATGCTCCCAAACCGTAAAAATCGGAGTTGCACAACAGCTACATACAGGTGGCATGTTTATCTACAAAAATAGCATTGCTACATAAATAGAACTCATCAAACATCATCATCTGATGTGGCTTACCCCAACCCATTGCAACTACAGTCTGCACATGTGACAATAACATCAATCTGCAATAACTAACCCAGAGATGGTAAGTACCAGTGTGTGAGATCCATACACAACAGTTCATTGTCCAGCAATTCTTTTATTTTGAAGATTCCCCACATATTTAAAAAAAAGAGAATATTTTAGAAAACTCTGAAAGATTCTTTATTTTCCTCCACAAATTATTTTGAGGTTTTTTACATTTTTGAAAACAATATAACTATTGTTGAAGCTGCCATTGTATTACAGTATGTAAGTAGATAAATACGTAAGGCATGTGGTGGCTAATAAGAAGGTAGATGTATGTAGATGGTTACTACAAAGCTAATGACCATGTGATTTGGTTATGCAGGACAGGAATCTTCAACAAATAAGTGTTTCCTGTTCACACACCATCTCTCTTGCATGATGGAATAGTGGGTGCTGGTTCACTCTGGCCATGCACTGCATATTATGATGCAAAGACTGAGAATTTCAACATTGGTGCATTAGCTTTTTGTAATTTGTAGCACACAAACATACATCATGACCCATGTGATGAAAAGGGATAACGATCAGAGATATTTTTGGATCAAGGATTTATATAAAGTTTGAAAACTATAGCACTCCTAGCAAATATGAAATTTTAAATGTGGAACAATTTTATGACCTTCATAGTACTGGACGTTGACAACTTGACATGAGATTGTGTATTGAACAAGGGACTTCAGGGCATGAGGTGATCAGATATAATCCATCATTAGTTGTCAACTAATACGGATAATGAGAGGATCAACATGCACACAAAAGCAAATGATGAGATTAGTTTGTACTCTCAAACACAGAGTGTGATGACTCAAATTAGTTTGTGGACCAATGATACAACAGCCCAGTTATTTTGCTGTTCAGTTGATTTTGGTCATGAGAATTGACTTAAAAACCTTAAACCCAAAACCCATTGTATATTTTCAGACCATTGACCTTTTTAATGAATACTGGCCCATTTGATCCTACTAAGGCCTCAATCACATTTCATTCAATCCAGAAAGTGTTGGAACATCCTTCAAAAGATAGGCAATACTTACTTAAATAGTTTCATTCAATTTTTTGGATACTTGAATATATCAAACACAAATATATACAGAATCCCATTTCCCTGAATTTTTCCAAATTTTGAATAACTTTTGAAAAGTTAATTGCCTACATCCACATCATTCATTATCTGATGTAGATGCAGTCTAGAACATCCATGGTGGGCAGCCTTTTTTTGGTTGGCTATATATAGCCAAAAAGCTATATCAAAAATTAAAAGTGCTAAAACCAAATACTTTTTGACATTTTCAATAGCCAGAATTCGATGAAAATTAAGAAAAATCATCAGATTTTGTATACATGCGTGAAGTAGGTAACCAAAAATACAGAAGGATGCTTTAAAATTTTGCTTTCATAGCTTGTAGCCAAATTTGTCCAAATCTTTCTATGATGGTTGCCACCTTGTCTACATCACAAAAGAAACAAAAGAAACAATCATGATGGGGGCTATCCATGAGTTCCCATTGGGAGTTGAACCCATTGTTCCCAGTGTGGTTTAGTTGTACTTTACCAGATGACCGAAATAGATAGAATTGATTACATGTTAATATCTACCATAATGACCTCATAAAATGGTGACAAAGTTATATGTGATATATTTTGGGAAGGAGAATTTAGACCTAAATTGTAATTCATCAAATAGTTGTGATGATTGTTAATCGATATTCATAAATATGTTTCCCTATCCTCCATGGAATTGATGTATCAAATGTGACAAAATGTTATAAATGTTACATAGTGAAGTTTTTGGGGTCGTTTTTTCTCCTCAAGGAAATGTTATTGCAGATGAATTCACAGCTCATATGTGTTAAAAGTTAAATACATATAAAAGCAAACTGTGTCAAGGCATCAAATCAACTAGTTACAGTGTAAAATCATTACTTATGGATTTGTTTAATTTTTTTATTATTTATGTAGGCAGCCTTTTTGTTTTAACATTGCCACTTTGTGGGCCTAGCTTGAGAGCAATTGACTACTTGTCTTCTAACTTGGTCCACAGGTATATCTACTTGGATTATTTTGTGGTCCATGAAAATGCTCATTATGAATTAGTGAATGCAAATCACTCATTGTTTATTAAGGAGCAATTTTGGTGGATCTAAGTTCAAAAATTTAGCAAATATGCCATGCGAGGTGATTCAATCCCAACACAAAGTGCACCTGCCCATTGTTGCACATGGCTTACTTGCACAAGAAAATGATATACCTTACCCTAAGGTCAGTTTCATCATTAAATAATCCTCAAAATAGTGAAATGAAATTGTGTGAAAATATGAAGTTGACATGTTGAAAATCATCATAATTATTGTAGGCTACACTTTGAATAATTTCACTACTCATATCACAATATTATAGTAGATGACAGAAAAATATATAATTTCAAAATTTTTAAATGAATTCATTTTTTGAGAAAAAATAATTATTCATTTTGTCAATGTGGAAATTGACCCAAGGCTACAATACATGTTCTCAGAAAATACAATAATATGTTGGAAGTTTCACCACCAATTATATTATTTGTTAAAATGTTGAAAGTTTCAAATTTATTTATTTATTTATTTATAATTTTGAAAGATTTTTTTTTTTTGTGAAGGGAAATTTAAAGTCTTTTGGAATATTCAATATTTGACATAGAATTTCCAATTTTAGTTATTTTTTGACAAACATTTGTAAAAATTGTCCTTGCATTATGGTAAATTGCACTACCATGTGAATAAAAAGAATTACCAAATGTCATGTTGTTGCATACTCACAAATAAAAAAAGTCCTAATTATGGAACCAAAGACTCATCCATAGACCAATAATTTTGCAATGGAACAAAATGACCCAAAAGCAATTTTGTTAATCCCCTTAACATAAGGAAATAAGCATAATGTGAAGGGGTGCATTTTAAATTAGGGTATTACAACAAGAACCATGATGCAATTTTATCCTATGTTTTATGTTCTACTTGATAACATGTTAAACAATGGATAATGAATATGTATGTTTAATTTTTCAACCAATAAGTGTTACAATGGGTGATAAAAATTACCTTTGGAAACCAACCTAATTATTAACTAGATTAATATAATCATCCTTTCTATTGTAATCACAAACTAAAAAATTTCAAAATTCTATCATCATTTCCACAAAATTTGGTGTTTTATAATATTTAAACATTATGTTGTTATATAGAACATGCTTTATTTCAAATATGAATTAAAATTGTTATTCCTTTGCATTTTATTGAATAAAATTTTGTAGTGAACATAGCTTTTTAATTATGTTTCAAAAGATTTAAAGATTTTTTTTAATCATCACAATTATGATTTTTCAAAACCATATTGATCCTAATGTAGACTTTTATTTAACTAAAAATAGTATAAAAATGATATAACTTATAGGTTTACACTAATCATGACCAATGTTGGGTAATTATCAAAATTGAAATGAAAATTCACCAAGTTTTTAGGCTAGTTCTCACCATGACAACCAAATGGTATCACCATTGATGATACTTGGATTGAAACCCTTTTAATTCTCACTTGAATGAGAATTGACCCTTTAAATTTATTTATTTTTATTCAAAATCTAAAAACCACCCAAGACCTCAATAAAAGATACCTAATGTTGGTTTACAACTATAAGGATCTAGTGTCTAGGGGCCTAGTCTATGGGTAGGTAAGATCCTACCTAGGAATAAGTTTTTAGGAGTTTTAAATTTCTAGGTATAATTTTTAGGCTTTTGGGTTGCTTTTTTTAAAAGATTTTTGACCACCTCTTCTAATAGAAATTTCTTAGGCTTTAGGTTTTTTTTCTATAAAAAAATTGTTATTTTATTAAAAAAATTATGATAATCAAGTTGAAGGAACCAATTTTTAGATTAATGATTTGTTTTATAAGGAAAATCTCAATGCATCTTACTTTTAAACAACTTATTTGATGTTGTTTTACTTTTTTAATAAGTACTTGATGTTACTATGGCAAAACTTTTGGGTTAACATGTTAATTTTTTATTTTGTGATTAGGAGAGTGTTATTAATTCAAAAGTTCATTATGAGTCCAATCTTTTCATGAAATGCATCCATAATTTTTAATATGGTTCCTAATAAATTTTATTGTAACATGGATAGTTAAAAAATTAACAACCTTAATGTGGAATATGATTTTGCATTTTAAGTTCATTTACAAGATCTAAAAAACCTATGACTATGACAATCCAAATTGTCCCCTTACCTATGTTTTCGCGCAATTGAAATTCAATGTGATTTTCCAGTGAGACATTCTTTTTGTGTACCCTATTGTGAATGCACCTAGAAGTGTGCTTCAAGGAAAATACACCCACAATCGAAGTTTGTGGATAACACTAATTCAATTAATATTAATAAGATAACAAAATCTATTTCAAATTGCATGACACCTATTTCACTTACCATCATGAAGCCAAAAACTGGATAGAAAGTATGAATGTAAGAAAATAATTGATTCCAACTCATCATCACAAGGTTGACTTGGGGCATGTCTAAAAATGCTTCAATTTTTGTAAGGACTTTGCATAATAAGAGTTCAAAGTTGCATCCTCACCATAATGCATGTTCATTCCCTTCCATTCGTGAATGGCAATGTATCATATGGGAAGTTTTCTTGAGGGTAAAGAAGTGTTGCAAAAACATGCAAAGCATTAAATCAAGGTGGGTGGTGGTAAGTCTATTTCTTAACTTTGATTTCATGAAGCTAAAGGTACTAAAAGTGTGTTCATTCTTTGTTCATCCAATGACTTGGACAACTACAACATCCACCAATTTGATGTATTTCAATCTGAAAGCATGGTAAACACAAAAAATGTGTCTTCACTTTTATCGTGTATCATGCATATAAAAACAATAGAGTAGCATCAAAATGTGTGAAAGTTTGATTTTAAAATCATCCATGCATTCTTTTGAGCTTCTAACAATCTACTTGCAGAAAATTAAAAGAAAATAAACCTAAAAAATAAATCAAAAGTAGGTCCGAAAATGGATGGAAAATTTGTGTTTGGATCTAATGAACAACACAAGATATTCATTTGAATATATTTATACTTGGTTAGGATGTAAAGATCATGTAATATTCTTGAAAGCACCATCAAAAATATATATCCTAGTCTTTATTTGTTATAACATATTTTACACATATTTTACAAAAGCCCATATTACAAAAGATAGACTTCACAATTACTTGTATTTCAAACCAATAGGTAAACAACTTATTGAAATAAGTTGGAATTTGAAAATGAATGCCCAATATTGAAGAGCTAACTAGTTTTTTTATCATTCAACACTACACCAAAACTTAACTTTTGGGACTAGGAGAAACCTTAATCTTAGAAGGGAAGATAATTACCAAGGTGAACTTGCAACAACATGTTTTGATGTGCATCTTGAAGGGTTGGGTGAATATAACAATCAAAATATGAAATCATGAGCATATGTATGTACTATAATTACATATCTTGATATTAAAACAAATTGTCACAAAACTTTAATGTTGTTTCTTATACTTTGATAACAAAAAAATTTCATTAAGTTTGATTGTTGTGATCGAAGGGTGAAATAACAAAATGAAACAATCAATAAATTAGGTCAAGAATAAGTTTGATTTAAATTTCACTTCAAAACAATTTGAAATTGTGGCCATCCAAATTATGAAAATTTTGTTGATCAATCTAAGCAAGGTCTTTCAACAAAGCCATAAGGTTAGGTTCTCCTAAAACCCTTTTGGACTTGTCAAAAAATGTTGAAAGCTTGGAAACACCTAAGTTATTTTGAATTAAAGTAAATTGTGACAATTAGCATGTAATGGCCATTAAACAAAATGAAGCAATTGCATGTGCACTTGTGAATTTCAAAAAAGATAGACAAGCTTTAAAAACAATTGGGTGTATGTATTATCTGGTGACTCATTATAGGTAAATATAGCATTCATAAGAATCACAAAGAAATTTTTATAAATGATCCATATGGATATGGTTTTAATTCTGTAAACGTTTTTATAATCAAGTTGTTAATTTAGAATGAGTCATCATTTAATGAATTTTAAATTGAATTATTCACCATAAGCATTTAAACGTAAGGCACCTTGTAAAAATTATTATTGTGACTCCAAAAGTGGGCAACCATGTCTTTCATTCACCCAACTGATTACTTGGGGTGTGTGTAAATTATAGTGGCACACCTTGGAACACTTTAAAACACACCCAAAGTCCATTTCCTTTGTTTTTTTTACTTTGAAAAGATTACTAATTACATAATGATATGCCATCAATTTCAAGCAATGCTTTTCAATGAACACCTTTAAAAATATTTTTAAATATATATTTTTGTATGTGTGTGCACAAACTTAATATAAAATGAATATTAATTTTCCATACTCCCAAAAAGACCCATGTTTTTAACATTGAAAAAAAAACAAATTAAAGTTCATTAAAAATAAGCTACAATTGACATGCTCCAAAATCCTTAAAAGTTGATTTTATTCATAGATTTTTTAATTAAAATTGGGTCTTTAACAGTCATAAAATTAATCATTGAATTGTTTCAAAATCCACATATGAAACTCGATGTCTCAAGTGAAAGTTCTTGAGTTTTATTTTAAAAGTCCATAGATCTTTTCATTTTGTAATTTATGCATAGCAACCACCTACACCATATGCACATGTTCAAGTTAATAATATCAAATTAAGTCCTTAGTGGAAAAAAATGACATAAAATACAAATTGGCCATTGCATTTACACTCACATTGCAATATTGACACTAAAAATGAAGCACTTTGACTTGCACACACCCCTTAGCATGGTGCCTTGGAAAAAAATTAAATGTCAATAAAAACATTGACATCTTCTTTAGCAAGGGACAATGCCACAACCTTAGTTTTAAACTAATAACAAAAGCTATCCCCTAATAAGGAAAGTAAACCAATTGAAAGAATGTCTTATGACTCAACACATACCACAAGTTTGGGAAATTACAAGAAAATGAATCTTAAACATTCATTTTGGGAGTTGAAAGTTTTGAAATGTCCTAATACTTTGGACAATGCTTTGGGGATGAAACCTTGTTTACATTGGCGTTTTTAAGGTTTCTAAAGGTCTTGAAGAGTAAATATCTAGAAATATTGGTCACATTCCCAATTTAGAAATATGAATCACAAGTTATGGCCAATTGAATGGTTGGGAGTCAAATAAGTATGACATGCCCCTAAAGGTTTGCCATAACGTATTGGGGTAACATTTCCAATATAAGGCCGTGCAAAAGACTTGAAAACTTCATATACATTCATTAGCCCCTTACACTAAGACAAGAAGGGCATGCATGAACTTCAAAATGGGACTAACTTTTAAAACAAGCTCTTCAAGTTCAATTCATGGACACATCGAAATGCACAAACCAAGATTGAAAGGCAATTAATGCATTTAGAACCAAATTGTTGCACTCACAATCCATGTATTTTTTTGTCCAATAAAAAAGGTTAAACTAACTTTAATTTAAAAACTTGATTTGTTATTGGAAAGTGTTTTTTAAGGGTTACAACTTTCCCTTTTCAAGAAGATTTTGAATAAAAGTCTATATGAAAGAGTCAAAAGCTCATAAAGTAATGGGATTCATAACATGGTAATTATAGGACTCCCAAATGGGGTCTTGGGAATTTATTTCACTTCAATGTAATCCCTATCGCCATTTACAAAATATATTATAAGAAGAAAAATGATGATTTTTTCCCAAGTCTAGGCCTTGGTGAATGTTGAAAATGTGAATTGCTTGTGGTTCATCCATTCACCATTTTGGCTCCAAACTACATTAACCATCTTATTTTCTTGGTTTGTGCAATTTGACATGACCATAACTACCATTTAAAAACTCATCCGAACCCCATCCCCAAAACCCTCACATCTTTTTTCCTTACACAAGAATTAAAAACACACCTAAAGTTTGCATTTCATTACAAAGTCAAAAATTGACAAGTAAGTTAGGTACTTTATTTTGAATACTTTAATTATTAAATAAGTAAGTAGGCTAGGTACGTAGTTTGTGAAAATAGGTTAGGCCCCTATTTTCGAATTTAATATTTAAAATATTCTTAAAACATATATTTTCAAATCCATCATGATTATAGTCACAGAAATAACATCTAGAATTGCGTTTAATGATAAATTTGACTTGACTACATGACCAATTATGTTTACAATAATATATGTAATCATAAATGTCAACTTTTGATGTAGTGTAAATAAAACATTCCATATATAACAATTTTATAATGGCACTTGTTATTATTTTATATTTACTTGCATCCAACCTTGACAAGATAATTTCTATGTTTACATTACTATGTTAATAATTAACCATTTGATTTATAGTTAGCCCCTCTCAAAAGTCGAATAAAAGGATTGATGTCATGCAAAAGAACCATTGTAGATTAATAGTTGTTCTTCATGGAAATTCAAGGCAGTTGCATCTAAAAGAGGAAAGACTCGCTACTATTGAGGTCTGACCTTCCTATAGTAAAAAGTCAATATGAAAACATCAACTCAACATTCAAAGGAAAACATTTAAAGGTGAAATTTGACTCAAACTCTAGCACCATGCTTGTCAACAAGGGTGGGCAATTCATGAAATGAACATCACTCATCATGTGCTTTTTGGCAAGCCCTAGTGCCTGTTTTATCATTGCCATGATGAAAGTTGTCGGCCTCCTCGCTTCTCTTGTGCAATGATAGCATGCCTTAACTACAGGGTGTTCCAACAAATGTGTGCCAATTTTTTACCATTAGATTCAAGCAACAAATTCACAACACTTGTTTTCAACTCGAATTAAAACAATACGATGATGTATAGGGAGCTTACAGCCATAATGCCTGGAGAGGGAGCCTTCCCCTGTGTAAAAACTCATTATAAATAGTAAAAAAAAAAAAAGTAAAAGCCAGATGTCAAGAGGCCTTCTGAGAGTGATGTCATAATGTCCACCCTCCACTCACCCCAGGCAGCACTCAAAACTAAGAAAAATTCTACCCAGAAATTGTCCTAAAGAACAAAGGCATAACAGCAACTTGTTTTTGAAGAATTGTAATCATAAATTTGTGAGAACCCCAACTAGAGTATTATGGCCTCAATTTTCTATCCTTACAAAGTACAAATACACACCGAGGCCATTTTTTAAACCCAAGTTTTTAAGCCACAAGCCAAGAAAGTTCCGAACTAACATTGTCAGCCTAAATTTCCAAATTTCCGCACCAGACAAATGGAACCGCCCCTTGTATATGGGAACTTGTGTGCCAAAAAAATTATGTCCCAGACAACACTGTCTGTGGAAACCTCCTGCACCCACACACTCAGCACCTTTGCTTGGCTCTGTGTGTGTGTGTGTGTGTGTGTCTCTCTCTCTCTCTCTCTCTTGCGCATTGTTTTTTCCATGCATTTGTTTCAAGATATGTATATGAAATTCAAGAGTCATCAGTGATTAGGTCACTTTACCTACTGACTAACATACTTCATGCTGGTTGTGTTTTGGCATTCATGAGGAGGTCTGATATTATTGGATGGGCACATCCTTTTAGGATCCTGTCTCCAAAAGGGCACGGTCTTTCAGAAGTGGGCTCCAGCCCTTAAACTTGAAGGGCAAGGTGTTTCTCAGAGTGAAGGGCTTGAGGCTGCCCTTCAAATTGAAGGGTTACCATGAACCCTGCCTTTCAAAGTGAAGGTTTGGATCAACACTTACCCTTTACAAAAATATGCACATTTGCACACAAAATTTCAAGACTAAGAATTGACATGAATGATGAATCTTAAACCTATGCATAAGCATATGCATAAGATACTCGTTGTTTTTGGGGGGTGAGGCCTGGGAGTGGATAGGAAAAGGCCACGGAATAGACCTTGTTTGAGTGCCCTTCAGATTGAAGGATTCCATTGGATTATTTGGTTTAGGGTTTTGGATCCATTCAGGTCTTGGGTTTGAAGGACAAAATTGAAGTCCTGGTGGGCTCTCCAAGGACATGGTCACAGCAAATCTGTTAGAAAAAAGAGGCTTTGAATCATACTTACTTCATGAAGCTTAACATGGTAAAATTCACGGCACCTGTCATTACAATTTAACATTTTAATGGTTTTTTTTTGGGTGGGTTGGGAAAAAAATAGAATTCTGAACCATCTAAGCCAAAATATAGTGGGAGATGAACACACAACAGCCAATGCTTTTGCTCACATAGTTCCTACGTTTGAACTCCCAAGATCCAACACAATAATACACTCGGCATTTGAAGCTTTCTTGATTCATTCTAGAACTGCTGAAATTTTTTATATTCAATTAGGCTGCCAGCAGCCAGGCTCCTTTTTCTTTTCAGTAATTAAATAATTTTTGCTATTTTGTGCCAAACATGAGTGTCTATTGATGTATAATCTAGTGTCATATAATTTTTTGTGTATAGGTATCTTGTGAACAACAATGTGAATTGTCATTGTTAGATAACTTGGCACCAAAATGGCAGAACGAAAGTAAAGTATATTTGACATACACACACACATACCCTAAACCCTATCACTCATACCACATGTGAACATTTGTAGGCCAGGTTTGGGGTTTGGGGTGAGGACTTTCTTTCTGCAAAGATTTGAAGAAAGAAAGTCCTTGTTTAGGGCCCTTGAGTCCAAACCAGTGCTGGTTCTTATGGGCTGACTTTGGGTCGAATAATTCATAGGTATCCATACAAGAGTTTTTTGCAGATTTTGAGAAAACGATTTCTTTTAACCTGAGCTCTTAATATATCCTGATGCCATTGTTTTGGATTCTGCCAAACCTTCACCTTTGAAATAGCTTTGTAAAATTGGTCTTTTGCAAAACAGGTAAGTATTTAGGTGGTTGTCCAAATCTACCCAGATGATGCCATCCCATATGTATTCCCCTTTCGTAATATGTGCCTTTCCCTCAATCTAGCAAATGTGCAAACACCTCTCAATGCATGTGCCAAAATGTCACTACAACTGAGCTTGCATTTGTTGAATTTCCTAAAGAAGAGAGAGGAGTGGTTTTCTCATGCACTCACCCTCAAGACTAGTTGCGATCCATACAACTCCCAGTGACATTCATTTCACATGTATGGCTCTATATATCAGTTGTTAAAGCAAACTCTAATGTCTTGGATTGGAATGGCCTGCCTACAATAGATGTGAAATGTGGTCACAAGTGAATGGGACAATAAACATTGACATATCTAGAGTCTACAGCTACAATATGCAGCATAGACAAAATTGGCAAGAAAGGTGGCCCATTCCCCATGATCAAATGTTTTATCTTAGCTTTGTCAAACTTCCAAGAATGAGATGGGATTTTCAAACCCTGCCTAAAGACTGAAATAAAACTGGGATGAATAACCCAAACCGTTCAAAATGCTTTTTCCCAGTATCCTGAGATTTCCCACAACCTTGCAAGGAATGTCACAATACCATCTACCCATTGAGAAGAAAGACGTCGGATATCACCAATAATCCTTGCAAAAACAAACACCGTCCTCAAAGTGATGAAAGCAATTGGCATCCCTTACTATCATTGTTCTCCCCACAATCTTGGCATTGAGTTTTGTGGCTGTGTGAGCATCCTGCATACCCACAGACTCTTGAAAATGAGAAGTGGAGTACCAGAAGGTGTGTTGATTAGCCCAATACAATAGCCAGTTTCTCACGATGGTGACAAGAAATGGGAGACCTTTTCTTCTTCCTCCCCATCATGCAGCACAAATTTCATCTATGGTACATATCCTTGCCCATGCATCCCAGTTCTGCATGGATTCCACTGATCTGAGGGTGGTCTTGATCATCTCCTACAAATTTGTATGCACCTCATTATTCACTTCAGTCAAGGTATGACCTGGCTGCTTTTTCACACCTCTTTGCCTTCTCAGCTGTTGAACATTGTCCTTGAGATCCCACTCGCCAACTGCAGCATAGAGATTTGATAGCAGCACATAGCCAGCAGCATTCTTAGGGTCCACATCAAGAACACTACCATGAGTTCTGCAGGCACCAAGCAAAGCCTTCCATGTTGCTGCATCTGGTTTACAGGGCATTGCATTGATTATATTCTCAACCTTGTGCAGATGGCCAGCTCGTCCAAGAAAGATCAACCATGCAGGTGTAGTGTTCCAAATTGCAGAAATCTTGTAAATTACATTCATGGAATCATAACAGCACAATCCTTCATATACCAGGCCTGCATGACTACAAGCTGAAAGAATACAAAGAAAAGTAATATCTTCTGGCTCTACACCCTCTTCACACATCTGTTCAAGGTGTTGAAGAGTTTCCTTACCATGCCCATGCATGGCAAATGCTCTAAGCAACGCATTCCAGGGGACCACATCATGTGATGGCATCTTGTTGAACACCCTCCAAGCCCTCTTCCATTCTCCCATGTTTGGCATAAATGTCAACAAGTCTACTCCTAACAAAGACATTTGACTTAAAGTCACTTTCTATATTTTGTTTATGTGTGAGCCTGCCCTCTGCAAGTGCCAGTACACTGGCACAGGCATTCAGGACCCCAACAAAAGTGAGAGGGTTTGACAGAACACTTTCCTGTTGCATTTGTTGAATAGTTTCAATACAACCTCCCTTCCCCATGTCACATTTCCCAATATCATGGCAGTCCGCAAGAGCACATCCTGTGAGTAAATCTTGTTAACATTTTCCAACCCTCCTCCATGCCCCCACATTTGGCATACATATCAACCAGGCCACTCCCCACAAGCACATCTGAGCCACAACCACTTTGAATGATCTGTTCATGAGCCCAGCTGCAGTCTTCAAGTGCCCATACACTAGCACACACATTCCAGCAACCCCACAAAAGCAACATGGTCTGGCTCCACACCTTTATGGTGAATTTGTCTAAATAGTTCCAAAGCCTCCCAACCTTGCCAACATTTCACATACCCCAATATCATGGCAGTCCAACTGACCATACAATTCTGTGATAGCATCTTGTTGAATGCTCTCCAAGCATCCTGCATGCTCCCCACAAACATACTGAACTTATAAGCACTTCAAATGATCTGTTGGTGAGCATGCCTACCCTCTGCAAGTGCCCCTTAAACTAGCACATGCCTTAAGCACCTGAACAGAAGTGAACATGTCAGGACATGTGCCTTCTTGTTGCAGTTGTTAGAAAAGCTCCAGTGTCTTCTCAGGTTGCCCAGCCTTGACATATTTTGCAAGCTTTTTATTCCATACAAAAATGCTGAACTGCTCTATGCCTGGTGCCATTGCAACCATCTCCGCTTCCACCCATTCAGGTGTTCACTGGTCATCAATCCACAGGCCAGCTGCATCTTCTTATGAGTAAATTCAGGATACCTTGCATTCATCTACCACCAGAAATACAAACTCAGTGCCTCATAGCATGTGCAGATCATGTTCAACTAGAATGTTGTCACACAGTCTGAGTCCAAACAAAACATTCTGTTTCAAAAGGGTTTAGGGTTTAAAGTACATCTAATGCCTTGCCACTTTCATGTAACACCCCAAGGTTTTTCGGATCTTAACAAACTGCTTACAAAATTGAGACAATCATAACTTTGGCAAAATCTAAATTCTGCCACATGCTTCAGGCTCACCCATATTCTGAATTCTTAGAAGACCACTTTGAACTGTTGATTATCAGCACTTATGGTCTGAGATACGTCTTGGTTAAATTGTGCGCAATCCTGATCTTTGAGCATTTTTTTTAAAACTCTTGCTTCTTTAGTTCAATTGGCTATTATGCATGTAATGTAGAGGTTTATGTGACTAAGGTTGACATTTTGAGGTCACACAAATATGCTAATAGTGCCTACCAATGAGCTAAATATGATGACAACATAACAACATGAATCAATTCAAAACTAAAGAAATGACCCAATTTAAAAAAAGGGCAACTATTTCTTACATCCAACTAAATTATATAAGAATATGGCGAAAGGTCCCATGTATTGAGTAGTCTATACACTACATGTTAAAAAACCTACATCAAAATTGTAAGTATGGTTCCTCATATTTCAGGCCTTGAAGTTGCCAGCCATTTGTTCAAAGAGGATGAACTTTGAAAAACATGACCGGAATTGAAAAAAACTTAGACAATACACAAGTAGGTACTTTGGATAGTGTCTACCAAGTCTCACTTTTTCAAGTAAGACATCTGGTAACTGTGAGATAAGTGTAGGAAAAAACTACTGGGAGAAAGTTCAAAAAATGTGTAAGTAGAAAGTGTGAGCAAAAAGTAAAGATAGAAACTACTATAGCAGAATGTGTAGCATAAACTGGTAGCAGAATTGGTAAGTAGAAACCTATAGCATAAACTATAAACATTATAAATATAATGTTGAAGCAAGCAAAATAGATAGGCTAAAAACCACATGCAAATTTGAAAAAGCCAGGAACAAATGAACAAAAATTGGACTTTTACAAGTTACATCCCCTATGAACATATAGGCTATGACATACAATATCAACTAAATATTGTCAACCCACATCACATTGCTTTGAGGCATTCGTCAAATACCTAATCATAAGGAAATGATTCAAGGGTGTAATGATTGTGCAAAAACATGCCCACCACAACATAGAGGTGTTGATGGAATTCAATTCTGAAGTTCTGATTTCATGAAAGCAAGGGTTGAAAATATGCATTCATCTTCCACAAATTTAATAACTTAGGCCATACTTATTTTAACTAGCTTGAAATGTTCAAAAATCTACAACCTACGATGCTTAGAAGCAACCAATTAGTTGTGCCACAAACAAGTGAATGGGTTCATTTAGAATAGATTCACCTCCATGGCATGTGGAGATTGTTTTAACATTAAGGACTTGAATACACAAGCTTGCAAGTCAAGTTGTCCTAACAAAAAGATTGATAAAGAATAGATCTTAAGTTTCAAGTATTGCCATAACAGTAGTGATTCTTAATCAAAGTCAAATGTTTAACAAAGTTTTTGTCTACATCGACTTGAAGCAAAAATTGAAAATAAACTCAAAACATGGACAACAAGTGGCTAATCAAGAATTTGTTGGTCAAATTTTTCATCAAAATTCCTAGTAATCACATATGACGCAAGGGAGGTCACTAACAACCACTAACTAAAAACAATTTCAAATTCCAAAATAAAAAGTTGAAAATGAAATCAAAAGATGAAGCAAAAAAGGATAGAGAGTACTTGTGCAAGTCACCTTAACACCTTCAACAATATTTTTGAATGTTTCTTGACTTACTAGAGTTTGATTTCTAGAGTTGGAATCAATGAAAGGTAGAAATTATGTTTGATTCCCAAAAATGAAAACTACATATTCAAATAGTGGAAAGTTAAGTATTCAAGCCCCATTGAATTCATATCTAAGCCAATGATGGTTTCTCACCCCTTGGAAATTATTTCATGCTTACACAACAAGTCTAAAAAATCTTTGAATGCATTAGACTAATAGGCCATTGTATTGGTGATACAACTAGACAAACTTTCATACCTATCACAAAGTCAAAGAAATACATCTCTCTTTTGGGAGAATGTAATAAGCATTTTCACAAACTTAAGCAAGGGTAGTAAGCATGTCAAAGTGGCCACCATAGAAATGTCACATAGAAGTTCAAATTGGTCTTAGCAATTGAAATGTGTACCATATCCTTGGCCATTTTGTCCACTAAAGTTTTATGTTCTACCAAGACATGTTTGGATGGGCTAAGCATAAATTGAAATCTAGCAAGTCTTTACATTTCACAAAATTTCATTACCTTTTGTATGAAAGATGACAGCCAACTTAGCAAGGGGTTTGTCACATTATGGCCTTGCCATTTACATTAAAAAGTATCTTAAGACAAAAGAAGAATTATGGAAACTCAAAAATTTGACCATGCAAAAATATAATCTTCAAAAAATCCTCTAAAAAAACCCAAAATCCTTGAAGATATTATAACTCTATATGTAAATTCAAGTTTCAACACAAGCCAAAATATCATCTTTCAAAAGTCTTCATATAAAGATAAACCTATTACCTAGGGGCCAAAATCCCTTAAGCTATTATACTTTCTAATGAATTTAAACACAATGTCTTTGCCTTGGCAGGCAAGGCCAATAAACTCAATGTGTCAAATTTTGGAAGAGTATGCAAAATAAACATAGACCAACTTCATTATGAACTTCATCATGGAAACAACATCCAAGTGCGACAAAGTTTGCATAGCAATGTGGTGGGCGCAACAATGGATTCTCCCTAGGTGAGGAAAATAATATTCTTACATTTGAATATCATGACCAAAAAATCTATTCTTTTAAAATTGAAGGACAAAGTACCAAATCAACGTTAAAAAATGGGGCAAATATTAATATGACACAAATGATTTGAATATATAACAATCTTGTAGTTATTTTTCAAAAAGTATCAAACCAATATATAAAGTCATAAATTGCAATTATTATCTATCATTATTCATTATGTTTTAAACAATGAATGTAGATAAATAGATGATAACATTTTTCTTTAAAAAAGTTATGCAAATAATAATGTAAACATCAACACATCCATATGTGTCCAAGTTCACTATGTGTTTCACTAGATTTTGAATGAAATTGGAGAAATTTACCATGGTGAAATTGACCAACCTTTTAGAAAACAAGGATCACTTACTATGGACAGGTGAATTCATTAATAATTAATTGAATACATCAATAGTTAATCAAATTCATTAATAGTTAAATCATTAATAATTAGTTCGAACTTAAGAACTTAACCCACCTAAACATTTAGCCCACCAACTTAAGGTGCAAGTGCAAAGGTTTGAAACTTTCACATCTTCTCTCTTCCATGTTTAAGGAGCCAGTCCTTAACCATTGAACCACTATCTAAATGAAAAATATTTTTTGTCATCATATATTATTATACACTTTTTTTTCCCCTATGTTATTTTTGGCAATTCTTGGTTATTTTACTATAGGTTATTTTATGTTATTTAATCATAAACTATTGTTGGTTATTCTACATTATTTAACCATAAGCTATTATTGGCTATTCTAATATATTTACCATAAACTATTGTTAGATATTATATCATAAGCTATTGTTGGTTATTTTAAACTATTTACCATAGGCTATCATTGGATATTCTATTTTATATTATTTTTTGGTTATTTTATATTATTTACCATTGGTTATTTTTTGTTATTCTATGGTAGGCTATTGTTGGCTATTTTTGGTTATTTACTATAAGCCATTATTGGTTATTCTCTCATAGGTTATTGTTGGTTATTCTAAGTTATTTATCATAGGTTATTTTTTATTACTCTATCATAAGTTATTGTTGGTTATTATAAGCCATTTTATCTTAGGTTATTCTAGGTTATTCCTTGGATAGGCTATCTTGGCTATCTTTGGTTGTTTTATCATTGATTATTATGGGCTAATATATTGTAGGCTATTTTTAATTATTCTAGGTTATTTTCCATATAATTTTTTTGGCTATTTTATCATAGGATATTATTACCTATTCTAATACCATAGGGTATTTTTAGTTATTATATCATTGGCTATCATTGGTTATTTTATCATAGGCGGTTGTTGGTTATTTATCATAAGTTAATTTTAACTATCGTTGGTTATTCTATCATAAATTATTATTAGTTAGTCTATTATAGGTTATTGTTGATTATTCTATTATAGGCTATTTTTTATTATTCTAGGTTATTCTTGGTTGTTTTTGGTTATTATTAGTTATTTTACCATAGGCTATCCTTGGTGATTTTAAATTATTATATCACAAATTATTTTTTATTATTTTAAGTTATTTTGCCATAAATTATTTTTGGTTATTGTTGGTTATTCTACCATATGCCATTTTTGGATATTTTAAGTTACTTTACTAAGTAAATTATTGGTTATTTTATATTATCCATTTTAAGTTATTATATGCAAATTTTTTACATGTTATTTTTATATTTTAAGTTAATTTCAGTTATTATACTTAAGATAAAATAACCTATAATAACATAAAATAAAATGACCTTGAATAGCTTAAGTTATAACTCAAAATAAATATAATAACTTAAAATAAAATAACCTAAAACAGAAAGCCAATAATAAATTAAAATATAATCTATGATACCTTGAAATAGAATAGCCTATAATAGTTTAGGGTTTAACCTAGGTTGTAATAACTTGCCTATAATAGCCTATAATAACATATGGTATAATTTAAAATAACCTAGAGTAGCCTAAAATAACATAGGGTAGAGTTTAGAATAGCCTAAAATATCGAAAATAACAACATAAAAAACTTATTTAACATAGTGAATTATCTCAATTAATAATGAAACATGATGTTTAGCGACCTTACAATGAAATAACTTTAACTAGGGTGAAATCACTAAAGTGTAATGAACATGTTTCATTTTTAAGGTCCCATAGTGATTTAAGCTTGTGAATTGCATCCCACTTTTGTACTAGTGCATCTACATTGACTTCAATTTCTTTCACATTTCTAGAAGCAATAAGAATATTCAAACAAAATAGTTTAAAATGTGAATACATCATAAAACTCTCTAGGAAAACAAGAAATTTCTTGTAGTAGTACTTCCAACCTTTTTTCCTACATGGTCCTACCCAAACTCAAATTTCATTCAAACAAATTGTGATGTTACGATTTATAATAATATAAATTGCCCTAACAAATCTAGACCAACTCTTAGATTGGAAATATCATCATGGGAACCAATCCATGTTAATGAAGCAAACACAAAAAAATGAGGAGGAAGTAAGGCAAATCCAAGGCTTGTATAAATGTTAAGGATTTGATTACTTTCTAGCAATGAATACAATGGAAATTTGCAAGTTAAAAATCTCACACTTGAACACACTCATCTTATATTACCAATAAAAAAAAATTTCCAAATTTTCAATATTACAAAATTGAATGTGAAAAACTTTGCCTACAATTGATCATTATCACTTGAAGTTCTCAAATGAACACATTGATTTCTAAGGTTATTGATAAATTACGAAAGTAGTAGCCATGGACATTGAAAAATAAAATAATAATAACTTTTATAATAGCAAAGTCTAAGCAAGAAATAGTTTTGATATACCCCTTTTAATACATTTCTTTTTCTTTTTTTTTGGTAATTGCATTGTAAATCCTGGGTAATATGGGCAACCCCTTTTAAAACCATAACATTTGGGGGACACATGTCCTTGTGATATCATAATTTGCATTTGGATGTGAAGACAACTAAAAAAAAATAATTTAATCCTCAACCTTCCCAATCACTTTGTTAATTAACATGGGTGCATTTTTGTTAAAATAGGCCAATTCTTGTGTAACAATTTTTTTTTTTTTCATTTCAAGTTGTAAATTAAATTAATGTTGAATTTTTAAATGAACTTTCACAATGTTATTTTCCATGTATTATGAGACCATTTTAAAAAATTTGAAATGAATCTAATGAACATGAAGTACCAGAAAAACATGTTTAAATGTGTAAGACATATTTTTGCTATTTACTAGACTCCTTGATGGTTTTCAATTTTTTTCATCAACATATTTATGGGAAAATCTTTAAATACTACATTACATAATAATATGATGTAACATCTTCTTAAATCATAAGTATTATTAAAAAATTATGTTAATATGTCAGTCATAATTTTTAAAAAGTATGTATGTCAATCATATTCTTACTGAATAACCTTGATCATATTTGGCAATGTCATTTTGATTAGACCATTAGTTCCTTATAAAGACTTAATCAAATGGGAATTTTGGCTCATTTTAACTAAAACACACCCACATGTACAAACAAGTGGGTCAAAAAATAGGTCCACACTACACACACCCCTTCATGAATTCTTTTGGAAGATTTCAAATCCAGCCCCCACCCCCAAATGATTTTGTGATTATTCTAACAATTTGCCCTTCAAAAAAAATCACTAGCTTTAACCATCTTTCTTTGTTGCATTGCATGACTTAAATTATAAAAATATACAAATATGTATATATTACTATGTTTGCATCTAATCAATGAATCTAAAAAAGTCATTTAGTTTTCATGTGCAATCAATATTGACTTTTGGATTTGAACTTGTGACATACTAGACTTGTAAGGTTAAGAATTGACTTCTAGTACCACCGCTCTCCAAGGATTTTGAGACCAATTGCACCACATATTGGGTTTGCAACTTGGGTGTGTGTGAGGTTTTTTTCCCCCTTGTTAAGGATAAATACTAAGGATTTGACTACTTTCTAGCAAGGAATATAATAAAAACTTGCAAGTGACCACACTGATCTTATATGAAGTCAAATGACTACAAGTTTTATTGCAAGTTTTATTGTCCTTGAAATATGTGAAACTTTTTTTAAAACTTAACAAATGGATGTGGGGCTTCATACTAGAAATAGGTTACATGAACTTCCTAGATGGACAACACACCACATCAAGAATGAATGTAATAAATTATTACAAAATCATCACTACTTGACACACTTATCAAAAGAAATAGTGAAATTATGAAAAGTTCAAAAACTATTTGACTAAAATTGTGTAATTTGTACTTAAGTCTTGAGTGCACATTACACAACATTTGCTACAAATGACCCAAGGGAGGTTACTTCCATGTTTTTCCAAATGACATGCAAAAAACTATAAGGTGCAACTTAATGAAAATAAATAAATTTTATCATTCCCTTCAATGTAAATAAGGTGTTAATATGAAAATAAATCTAGAATATACTTAAAATATTTTCAATCTTAATAGAATATCTGAGGTTGTTACTACTTCTTCCTTTCATAACCCACTTAGGAGATATCAAAATTGGTCAATTCTCCCAATTTTGAACCATTTACAACAATGGGTGTCAATCCAATTGTTATTATCAATTGTTGTTACTTTGTACATGTAAATGCAAAATATTGTGCATTTGAAATCACTTGATCTCTAGACTTGGAAATTACCTTTACATGCATGAACTTAACCATGACCCAAGCAATAGAATTAAACAAATGTTTCTTGGGCATTTGTGGAACTCCCAAGAATATAAAGAATGAAGTTTCATAACCTTGTATTCAAACATGGGTCTACCTTGTGGTAATAAGTGGAAAATAGTTGTAAATTGATATTATTTGTGGCTCCACTCATTTCCAAATTGATTTGTACTCACTCCAAAACAATTGTTTTGCCTCCACTCATGGAAGATTGGAACATTATTCAAATGAGTACATGATTTGTTAATGTATCATTCATTAACTTTCACTCTAATCTTAGTTGCAAATTATGTGTTGTTTTCGTCTTACTATCATGTTTCTTTAGGTTGTCAAATTTGGCGACCAAAATGTATTTTCCCATTCACATTTGTGCAAATGGTGCATTTCACTTCGTTGATTATTCTTTCTTTGCCATTTATCATCTTACCCCACAAAAAATTTAATCCCCAAGACTCTTGACACTTGGACACATGATAAAATCAAACTTCAAAGTTCAATACATGTCTTATATTCATGCCAAATACTAAAACAAAATTGCATAGATAACTTTGTAATCCACACACAATTACACAAGCATGTAAGCAAATTATGCAAGCTTGGTGGTGAAAACTTATTTGCATCTAATAAAGTTAATGCAACTCACATGTCCCCATATTTGTGAACCTTCAATGAGGTTGTGAATGGGGCAACAACAAACTTTCCACCCACTCTACATTATGATTACATTAATAGATGAACAACCTTCAAACTAACAACCATCTTCATGTACTTCATGAAAATAAAATAATCATAATGCACCACGACAATCGCAAAATTTCAAGAAACATTAATTATGAAAGATTCTTGACACATAAGACACTCATGGAAATGTATTATGTTGTAATTAATAATGAACATGAAGTTGAAACTCGGTGATGAAACTTGTAAACCTTAGAGCAAAAATTGGTGATGAAGCAATCATCTTTATATGAGCCTTTAGCTATTTTCACTATCAAAGGTGGTGAGATGACAAAAACCCTAATATTTAAATGTTGGGATGTAACCACATTATAATAGTTAATAGATTTCATTAAATTTGTGAACATATTCCATCCATCACATTGCATCCTAGCTATCATTGCTTTATCATTCCATTTTTTTAACCAACATCCTTTATTTTTTAAATTCTTTTTAAAATGGGCATGGAATTTTGTAACAATTTGGTTAATTTTAGCCCCTCAAAAAAGGTTCAATGTGCCCATTATTTACATAAACAATTTTGTAGGTCATTTTTTTATGAAAACTTGTTAGGTATTTGAAAAAAAATTACATTATGTTCAATTATGGCTTTTAACAAGGACGTCTAACTATTATATTAAATTTGAACTCCACGTTGTTGTGTACTACCAATGATGATCAACTATTTAAATTTTTTTCTTATGTTCTCATATGGTTTTCAATATTTCATCATTATTGATGTCAATGTAAAATTTGGTTTAAATTAATTTTTTTGCATGGACATGAAAAGACACATGTTAATTTGTTTTCTCATATCCATGTTTGTGGATAGGGAAAAAAAATGAAGTAGTTATAAAATGGAAATAATTATTAGGAAAGGTGGGAGATAGTTATTAAAAAAGAAATGAAGTAGTTAGGCTTGAAAATGTAGTTATTTTATAAATTGTCTTTGAAATGGTCCATGGACAACCATACAAAGGATTGCAAAAAATCCCCCATATACTAGTTCTAATTATTCATCACCAGAATTATGAACATGATACAAGGACATATAATCAATGATGACCTTGGATAAGATTTGGAAAGACCCCCAAATACTTGCCACAATGCATTGAACTACACTTTTTAATATGATGCATTTTGAAATTTTTGAAAACTTTGGGTGTGTTCTTAATTAGTTCCATACACTAAGACAAGATGAATGTGTGGAGTTTTGGGGTGGGATTAAGATGAATTCACAAAGTTGACTTCAAGGTGAAGTCAATTTGCACAAACCACAAAAGATAGTGGTCAATGAAAATTAAAGCCCAAATGGCACATGGAAGAATCACATGCAACCCCATTCACAAGACACATGAATGTGGCCCAGATTTGGGAGGAGTCATTACTCTTTTCCCTATAATATATTTTATGATTGACAACATGGATTACATTAAAATGACTAAACTTGTCAAGATTCCAAATTAATGGGAATCCTAAAAATTCCCAATTTTGCCAACTTACGACTTGCACAATTTTGTGGGTTCATAACTCCTACATATGAATCAAATTCAACAACTTTCAAAAAAAGAAGTTGTAGCCCTTGAACAAAACTTTTCAACACCATATTGCATGCTCTAATCAAATGTCATGTGGCTTTTATTTACTAGGTTCTAACCATCAAAAGTCAAATTTTCATTCAACTCTTGACCATTGTTTTGGCCATAACCCTCTTAAGAAAGACATTTTGTTGTCCCTCCCATGAGTTGATTGCACACCCAAGTTAGAATTGTGACGTATTCCTTCAAAACCCTTGAAAATCACCCTTAACATGATTTAACACATAAAATGTTAATCAATACAAAACAATGACAACATAAATTTTTCAAACCTTTTTCATTATTATTATATCCCTTCCAAGAATAACTTATGGAAGCATATAAAAATGGTATACATGTGCATTGTACATTAATTATGTGAAGCAATAGTCTATCAATCCTTTTGTAATGTTGTTTAAAAAAAATTTGACATTTTTACCTAAACATTTGTTCCATTGCCATTAAGTTCACCATTAAACTCAATGTCACATAAACAATAATCACTACTAAAATTTTGAAATACCATACTGATGATGAATTTACGATTTTAATTAATTTTTAATTAAAGGCCAAGCTAAAAGAAAAAGAAAAAGATGGCCTCACATTGTCAAATTTTCAAAGAATTAAACCTTGAACAATCCAAAATAGTGAGCTATCACATTACTTTCATAAACTACATGCGAACTTAATGTAATCATTCCAATAATTATTAGAATATTTAATTATTCAAAATGGGGATACCACACCCAATGTTTTTGGAAAAAAATCATTTTGACAAGATGTGTCAATTATTTGTAGAACTTATGGGAAATAATCCATAGTTTGTGCCCTTGCCATTAGTTTAGTCCAAAAATGGTAAAAAAATTGTAAGCATGAAAATTCTTGCCAACCAATGAAGTGAGCCAACGTACACCCAAAGGGCCCGTTTTTTTCTTTTGGTGAAGGTGGGGGAATGTTGGATTTTTTTTGTTCACAATGTGTTCCCATCAATTTCCCAATGCATTCCCAAAATGTTGCCAATATCAACTCATTTTATCCCATATCCTTTGCCTTAAGTTCTACATTTGTATCTATTTTGGGATTGTCCACAATTTGAATTTTTTTTATGGGCCAATTAAAGATGTCCATCAAAAAAAACTTCGAGGTTGCCATACCTAATTAATATGGGTCACATTATACACTTTATTTCTTTTTATAAACCTTCTTATTAAAATGCTAGACTTTAAACCAAATGTGCACAAATAATGTCACCAAAAAAGAATAGTAGAAGTTCATTCCTTCCTCCACCCTGTAATAATCACCACATACTTTCCATAATTTACAAAAAATAATCAAAAGTTCTTGAAAAATAAAAACATTCACCATTGCCAAACAATTTGAAAAATACTATAACAAAACTACTAAACATGCCATTGTCAAAACATAACAATTACAATGCATTGAAGAACAACACATTAAAAACCAACACATTGTTGTTTTGCATTCTTCTACAAGCAAACAAACTGTTATGAACCGACTATAAACAAGTGGAGAATTACAAGACAAGACAAGCTTTATTGATCCATCAACTGGTGTTGATCTGCTGAAGGGTTGTTCCCCAGACTATCTCCTTTTATAACCGTGAACCATACTAGTCCCAAAATATCTTAGGCCATGATATTGCCAAAAGTATCCCAAAATATCCTAGGACATGACATTGCCAAAAGTATCCCAAGTATCCCAAAATATCCTAAGCCATGATATTGCCAAAAGTATCCCAAAATATCCTAG
>Ga0116231_10001616_pt1 | contig 46495 bp, 36 predicted proteins | sample S1TSphgellanicum_2_FD_89695 | JGI IMG/M metagenome (GOLD analysis project Ga0116231, IMG submission 89695) | Host-associated microbial communities from peat moss isolated from Minnesota, USA - S1T2_Fd - Sphagnum magellanicum MG | ecosystem: Host-associated > Plants > Peat moss > Unclassified... | reverse complement strand
GGGGAAGGGCCTTACCCTATACTTAAGTAATTTTTAGGTTTTACAGCATGTAAAGACTTGCAATAAAACTAAATTTCGTCAAGTTGGGAATTGGGATCAAGTTTTCTTTGTTATAAATATTTTTTAAATAAATATATTTATAAATTTGTGATATCGAAAATTTAGTATTTTTTTTGAATTAGTTGACTTTACACTAGGGAAACCAAAACAATTCTCAATTTACACTACAACTTGGGATCCCTTTTGTTTCCTTAGTTACCTTTCCCACAGAATGGACCTCTTCACCTAACTCTCCCCCCTTCAACACAACAACCTTCATTAAACCAATGACGAAGAGGAAGAGGGGGCCCCTTGGGAGGGCCCGCACGTCAGCCGGAACCATCTTGCTCGGGAGGGGCACGATCTCGGTTTAAAGGAAATAAATACGGTTTAAATAAATAAACTGGGGGACTTCACAGTGACCAAAGGTCATGGGTTCCCACTAGTATGTTATAGATACACAAAAGATTTATTGATACATAAATTATCTATTGATACATTGAAGATCTTTTGGTACACTAAGGGTTTTTCAGCTTGTCTAAACAAACATAGGATGAATGGGAAATTTTTCAAAATAAATAGACAAGAGGTTGCCACATTTTGAAATGTATGTGTAAAATAAAAAATTAATTAATTGAATCAAAATGCATGACTATACTGTTACATGTGGTGTGTGAACAATACATTGAGTGTATTATTAGTATTTTACATTTGAAAAAAAAATCTTTGCATATGGGGAAAATTTGACATGTGTTACACATTTCCAACCACTTTTCAATTTTAAATAATTGATATTTGCATTTTTCAATATGTTATAAATATGTGTTGAACTTTCAATGACAATTATTTTACAAATTAGGGTCTTGGGTCACATTTTGAATGAACATTACGGTTTCAACACAAGCTTGTTACCTTGTTCATCCAAGGCTTGATTACAAACTTGGATAGCTTGATGGTGATTCAATCAAATCTTGTTGGAGAAAGATGCATGGCAATACAACATTCAAAAAATCATGAAATAGGTTTTTTATATTGTCATTGCATTCATGAACTAGTTGTGGATTTTAGTCCAACCTTTGGAGGTGACATCAATTGCCTTCCCGTCATTCTTAATGGAAAGATTTATTAATTCAATATTTGACATATTTGCAAAACTTGAAATAAACCAATAAAAGTTGTCAAATCAATACATTAAACATTCTGCAATAGTGATACATTGCATTACACTATATGTAACACAACCAAATATTATTTCCAAACAACAAGGTGATACATTAAAACAAAAAAGTTTGATAACAAAACATGGAGATAGAATCATAGACTCAATTAAAAAGATAAAAATATGGAAGAACAAATAATACTAAGTGATCAATTAGTCATGTGGGATAACTTTTACAAATTGGTGGAAAGAATAAATGTAAGTGACATTGATGCAATACCTACTAGCAACATGAAATTCACCATGATAAGAATTGAGAAAGTGTGGGCAAGTATGTTGTAGACATGTAAATAATATTATCCATATGGTAGTAGCCACCTACATATTGGGTCATAGTTTCACCAAAATCAATGACAAAATGAGAAGTCATGATGAAAACATTACAAAGGAAAAAATGGGGGGAACCAAACAATTTTTCAACTTATCCCATGTGTCTTTGAATAAAATAGGACCAATTGTGATCAAGTGTTATCATTGACACAAACAATACATTGAAGACTATTGGTTCACACTTTTGAACACATCTCAATTTCCTTGACATGTTTAATATCTTGAAAAAATTTATATTGACAAGTGCAAATTAGGAAAATGAATTTACATTTGGTCAAAACATGTTTCAGGATAAGTACATTAGAATTAAAACATGTATGAAAAAATGCAACATTCAAAGATTAATGTTTTAAAAAATGATAAAAGTGAAACTGATTTTAATCCTGATATGATCATGCCAAATTGCAATGTTGACCATGTAAAAAAATGAACATGAATGTCGATTAAAAAGAAGGATTCAATTCAAATTATAAGATATGAAACTTCCCTGCAAGATTAATTCACATTTTCCACAACTAGAAATGACTAATCCAACAATCATGATTAACATGTTCTAGCTTGTCGGTATTAACAAACACAAACTACTTCATGAACAGTTCCAAATGGTTGTGGTCCCTTGGCACAAAGGCTTACATTTACAATTGCTACAATACAATTCATTTCAAATTTCAATTGGTATAGAGGAAAATAGTAGGCAACATCCCTTTAAAAAATTTATTATAATATAATATGCAAAATGCCAAGCATGTATCAACAAAATGCCATAAACACATATGTTAAATATATATCAATCAAAATGTTACATACTTCCCATGCAATGCAATTTGTCACAATACTATGCCATACTATGCATATCAACAAAATGCTAGAAACACATATGCCAAGTATGTATCAATCAAAATGCCACATACTTGTTGTGCAATTAAATCTATAACAATACTATGCCATATTATTGCATATCAACAAAATATTGCAAAATACTATAGCAATATTACATGTATGAACAATCTTATACAAGGCATGGGAACAAATAGGAAAAAGTAGTTTGCTAAATAACCAATGTAAAATTGATCTAGTTGGAAATGGATCAAAAGTAATCTACTTTACCATAAGTGCAACCTACATTTCTATCCCAAAATTATGACAAGATATTAATATAGTCTACAAACCATAGAAGAAATGATGAAATTTTTTTAAAAATTATATCAATGCACAAATCATAAGTACAAAGTGATCAAGCTTGAACCATGAACTACTGGAATTTATGACAACATTCAAAAATAAAACAAAATTTCAAAACTCAATTTCCAAAACTGAAATCTTTGTATTTAATTTTTTTTCTTACTCTAAATTTGCATATAAAACTATGACATCTCTTATAGCTAGTCTAGCAGTTGATAAAACTATAGTAGTATCACCTAACTAACCAAACTTTTTAGAAACATTAGGACTGGTCCACAACTACCTTGGATCATGTTAACACTCTTGTTCAATTTTAATTTGCAACACATTGTCATAGCCTCCTTCTAAATGTTACCTTAGCCTAAAAAAATGTTTCAACTATAATCACATTGTCCAAAGCAAAAGCAATATTCACCAAAAATGGTGAGGGGGGGAAAATAAGGAATAGAAGGAAAAAAATGGTATTCAATCATAAGAGGGGTCAAGAAGAATAAGAAAAAAATAGTAATGGTCTTGTGACCAAAATATGGAAGGGTTGAGAAGAAGACAAAAAAACAATAAAATTTTTTGTGACCATAAAGGGTCTGTCGTCACGTGAGAAGGCACATGAGGGGTTAAGAAAAAAAACCAAAACCTCTTGGTGATGATGATTTGATTTTTTGATTAATGCATTAGTGAAAAAAAAAAGAAAAAAACCTCTTCGTCATGACGATCCTCTTCCTCAACTATTGCATTAACGACAACAAAAAAAAAAAACTCTTAGTCATGACGATCCTTTTTGTTAACTATGGCATTAGTGTTTTCCACCTATTAGAATCCCCCTTGTCGATTCTTTCTTGCAACCCCTAACTAATAGCACCTTCTACTAGTGGATTCCCATCATTGACCCTTTTCATGACCCTTGACCAGGATTTCTTCGTGGCTTAGGCTTTTCAATAGTCACAACCCCTTGAACATTCACAGATTTTGTTGTGACCCGCAACTTCTTTCAACACACATCCTTTTAATTACACACATTTTGTGTAATGTTCAACTAACCACACAAACTAAACTTAAGTCCTACGCATAATGCTCAAAGTTGCAAAAGAGGGAAAAGAAAGAAAGAGGAATAATACATGCACTTTTTCAACACTGTGAAAAAAAAAAGAATACAAGTAAGGCGGCTGGTGTTGCAAAGTGCACTTCCTTCTAGGTTCAACCAAATTTGAGGTGAAGAGAAACATAAGGTGGCAAAAAGAAACAACAAAGCAAAAAATAAGTTGAAAGGCAAAGATGCCCCATCGCCCTAAACCTTAACTAGGGTTTTTTTCCCCTCATTTTTTTATAGAAACCTCATTTACATTAACAAAGAAAAATCTCCATGGTTAAAACCCATTTTTTTCATTAAATTACAATTTTTTCTTTAAAAAAGTTATATTGATGTCAACCTTTTTTTGAAAATTCACTACATAACCAAAAAATTGTATTAAAATAAAAAGGTAAATTAATGAAATTTTTGAAATTTTCAATAGCCATAATTCAACCAAATTTAAAACCACGTTCCATATATCTATACATGATTCAAGCATGCATCCAAAAATATAAATTAAAACAAAAATTGTTTTCATGTTTATCTTATTACCAAATTCAAATAAATTTTCCTATGTATCATTATGTATCATTGTCACTTTGGCTACAACACAAATTTGAAAGAAAAATACATTGCATGATCATGGTCGCATTAACACTTTCACCCTATGTCGTGTCATGCACTAATATCATCTTGCAAAACATAATGTCATATCGCCATGCATTAGTATAATTCACAATCCTCAATGTGACAAAATTACACAATGAATCATCAAAGTAATAATCATATTTGCCCCTTCCCATGTCTTTTCAAAATTTTGAGTAGGGCAAGCCTTTGTTGTAAACACTTGGCATCAAAACCTAGTGATCATGTTATGTTTGCGATAAAATGATCGCCAAATTTTGATGCCAAGTGTTTACTAGGTGTTTACATTAGTATTTTTTTGAAGTCAAGGGCATCCTACCCCAATGTAAAAATGTGTGCATGTGAATGAAAATATAGTAATTGTTAGTAAATTTTTTTAAACTTAGTAGTAAGGTAGAATAACCCATGAGTGATCACTTAAGCATTTAGGGCAAACCATATCCAAGGGAGGGCTTGTTTATTTTTGGTGTCCAGTTTTCTTCTTGGGATCAATATCAGCAACATTTTATATGCTACGCTCCGAAATAAAACTTGAACCCTTCCTATATGATGCATTTGGTGCATTAAAAATCATCAAAAACATATTAGAAATTGAGAAAATTATGGCCCCCCAAAATAAAGGGGGTGAAGAACTCAAAAAAACAAACCATCGAATAGTACAAAAGCCTAAACCCAATCACCCAAAAAAATTATATGTTGCTATGTTGCTATTAAAGTTCAAAGATGATTTGTAGAACTAAAGGTGGTGTTGCTATAACACTTTAAATTGTTTAAAATGGACAAGAAATGAAAAAGTTAGAAGCTTTGAAAGTAGGAGGGGTCTAAAGAAAAGAAAAAACAAAAAAAACATATTTTGTTAGTTGGAAATTTTTTTTTGTTTTCTTGCTATTTTTTCATTATTCCTTTTCATTTGCACTGCAAAGATGATTTCTAAAGCTTGAGGTAGTGTTCCCATAACATTTTAAATCACTCAAAATAAAGCACAAATGATGAAGATTTAAAGAAGTGATCAATGATAGGGTAATGATCGATGGTAGGCAGTTCTACCCTAAATATTGTAGGTAGTAAGGATTTTTTTGTTTTATTTTGTTATGTATTGAAATGGCAATGTATCATTGCATCATATTCCATCATGCATTATGTCATCATGCATCATGTTATGTCATAAACATAAATCCCATTGTACATATGTATTGTGTAAGGAAAGGTAGGAAATTTTTCAAAATGACTACATGGATTAGAGGTGATCATATTTTTTATTGTTTTTAATTTTATGCTTACTATACAATAATTGTTAATGTATCACTAAAATTTCAAATACATGGACAAGAAACTATCATTTCAAATTTATGGATAATGTAAAATAATTGTTAATTTAATAAGAACCCACCAATTTATTGTTGACACATGGTGTGAGCAATACATTGAATGTAAAACTAACATTTCAACTTGAAAAAAATGGCTACATATGAAAAGTTGACACTTCATATACATTTACCATCACTTTTGGATTATAATTAACCATTATTTACCATATGTTCTTGATAAACTAATAATTTATTGATACATTAAGGATTTGTTAGTACACTAAAGATTTTTCAACATGGTTAAACATGAAAAGTGAAAAAAAAGAGAAGGCAAAAGGTTGTTGCATTTCCAAGTTTTTGAATAAAATAAAACAAATTGTTAACTTAATAAAGAAACCACCAATCTATTATCAACACGTGATGTGAGCAATACATTAAATGTATTATTAATATTTCATACTCGAGAAATAAACCCTAAATATGATAAATAGACACCCAATATACATTTACCACTATTTTTCGATTATAACTAATTATTATTTACCATATATTATTGATACACTAAGGATTTATTGATACATTAATGATTTGTTGATATGTCGAGGATCTTTTGATACATTAAAACAAATTCAGCATGTTTAAAAATATAAAGAACGAAAAAAATTTCAAAATAGTGGACAAAGTTACCATAAACCAAAATGCACCATTATGCTACTAACATGTGGTGTGAACAATAAATTGAGTGTATTACTAATATTTGATAATTGAATGAGAAATATCTACCTATGAGAAATTGAAACATGGTATACATTTCCATTTTAAAACTATAACCAATTATTATTTGCTATGTGTTTTTTATTCACCAAGGAATTTTTCAAGATGTTTAAACATAGGAAGGGTTGGAATTTTTAAAAATGTGACTACAAGAAATTGCCACATTTCCAAGTGGAAAATTAAGATAAACTCACTATTAATTTATTCAAAATCACCAATATGATGCTCAATATGTTGTGAACAATACATTGAATGTATTCCAAATAATCCACACTTGAAAAATAAATGGCTACATACCAAAAATTGATACATGTTATACATTTCCCACCACTTTTTTATTTTAATAGTTCATATTTGCAATTTTCAATCTATCATAAATATTTCTTGAACTTTCAATGAGGATTATCTTGTAGATTAAAATGTGGGGTCACAATTTTCAAGATTTTGCAAATAAAATTACATGGATTTTCTTTTCACATGTTCTTCTTGTGTTATTCCACAAGTTTTTAAAACACACTTCTAACATTTTTACAAAGTTTTAACACATCATTATGACCTAATTCTATGTAAGTGAAAATTTTACCTTGTCTTTAGCATGTAAGATTAATTTATGTTGATTATCACAAATTTAGATGTAAGCTGCATCAAAACTAATACTTCTATAATGGTTTTTGCAAGCATGGAGGGGAAATTGTTGCATTTGTATGAACATAACCATTAAGTTACATTGTAAGCATTGGAAAATGTAGTTCAAACCCACCAAATGGGCATTTTGATCATGAAGATTTAATGTGGGAGGTTATCATTCGACACATTGAGAGGCAACAAGGCCTTTGCCTTGTTGAGGTTGCATTCATCACCACAACTTGGGTGCTTAGTTTCGTAGTTAGCAAAAAAGGTCAAGTTGGTGGACAATATCAATTTTTTTACAAAAAACACATCATCTACCTTAATAATGAATTGCAACAACCATGAGTTGATAATATATTTCAAGTTTTCAAAGTTTAAATTTAAACTTTTACCACATTCTTACCCCAAGATATGCATGTGTATTATACATGTATAGATGTGATGTTCACCATCTTATGAATTAATTATTTTATTCCATAAATATGAAACATGTGATTAGTTTTTGTTTTGTAATGTAAATTATGCTCATAGGTAGCATTAAAATTGGTTCACATGGTTGTTCATAGGTACCAATGTCAATATGGTTCTAATGAACTCACAAATGTTGTCAAAAATATTAAACAAAATCCTAATGCACCTCCAAAAAAATTGGACATTAATAGAAAAGTAATCCATCAAGGGCTGGCCACAAGGGTACACAAAAATCTAGGGAGAAATGGGGTGGTTCTATAAAGAAAAGATGTAAAGTTGAATTCACCATTAAGACATTGTATTTGTTCAACACATGTATCAAAGTTATGTTTCAATCAATGAGATCTTGTTAATCAAGATGATCTACATGTGCATGGGGAATTAAAGATGGGTAATATATATGTATTTGTTGCCCATTTATCACAAGTGATCAAGGATTTTGAGATGGATCAACTAAAGCTGGGATTCATAGTGTTTCAAATCATGGCAAAACATAGGCAACATGTGAAGAACATCATATTAGGGACATGTGAGTTGAATAGAGACATGCTCCTCACTAAACAACATGTTAGGGTGTTGTTTGGGAAATTGGTTCAAGAAATATACCAACTACATAAGAACAATGCAAAAAGTGTGTGTATGTGGGTTCGACAAAACATTAATTCAATGTTTCATTATCAAGAAATTGGGGTAGAGGTGGATGGTGGTTTCATTGGGCAAATCATGTCTTTCACTAAGGGTATTCAAATACCATAACAAGAGGAGATGATGATTGAACATGGGCAGCAATGGGGTGTTGTAGTTGATGCAACGTTTCGGACAAATGAGAAAATGGTGATACATAATACATACATGTGGTCTAATACATTGATATATTTGTAGTTTAATGCCATTGAAACATTAACATGACAAATCAAAGGATATAAATAAATACATGTAAAAACTTGTAAATGCTAATAAATTTCAATATCACATGGCAAGGCACATGCATAATGAGTTTATCAAATTAACCACAAAAACAAATGTGTCATGTCTAGATTTGGGCATCCATAAATCAAAAGAGGTTGTTGTTGTAACACATGACTTCAAAGTGGGAATTGCATATTGTTCCATGGTTTTAGCCACCAATGAAAGGATGGTAGGCTGAACCATTTGCTTGCGGTTTAAAAACACAATGATTGATTTTTCATAGCAATAATCCCATGTTGTTGATTGTTAAAAACCATACCTTTTTTCCTTTTGATGATACTACTAACACTGTAATTTTGGTAAACAAAATGGCAAATCACACAATGCATAATTTGAAGTAGAATAAGATCTGGCTTACTACCATCATTCATCACAAAAAAATGTTCAAGGAAAGACAACTTGTAGTGAAGGACCAATGTTTTTTGATTTAGGATGAATTAAACTTTCAAAACCTCCCATGCAATTTCTGCTTCTTCATCCAAATCATTAGGTGTTGTAATGCTTTTAGATGTAGATGGTTCACTTAGCATCAAAATCAAAGCAACTATTGGCCTAGAATACTTAACTAAGTTCTTTGATTCCAAGTAAACATCATTGTAATCAAAACCCTCATGCATGTGCGTATTCAAATCAAATATTTCAGTTTGATCTGCCATTTGGATTTTGATCTATAATGGAAAAAACAATAAAGATCCAAAGTTTGGTTTACAAACTGACATTGATGAATTATAAAAGTTTTCCTTTGATGAATTTTTAAATTCACAATTTGAAATCGAAACCCTAAAACAATTCATATGAGTTTGTTTCTATAGCACAATTTCAACATTACATATCTAGTCCCATACACTTGAAGGATGATGCCAAACAAAACAAAGATAAAAACAATAACAACAAACACAAGCGAGACAGAACAAAGGGAGGAAAAATATTTACTTATGGGTGTGTTCATTTGATTGTTGTGAGTTGAAAAGAAAATTTGGTATCATAGACCCCAACAATGCCTTGATATTTGTTCTCAACGTTTGCAATAACATTCAAGGATCTCACAAATAATCATTACAATTGTTGGGACCAATTGTTGTGTTTGACGACTATTGTAGCCAAACATGACAATTCGTCCTAATAGCAAGTAAAAAAACATTATTGAATGCAAAGTTGAAAGTGTCACATGAAAGAGAGACTTGTGATTTTGGATTTTAGGTATATGATAGAAAGTGAAACCCTAAATGGATGAAGGTGCTTGAATTAAGAAAATAAAATGGATGAAAAATTTGGATGGAAAAAAATTGACCTAGGTAAGAGTGAGTGACAAGTCCCCATCAAGGTATCAACAAGGTATTGATTTTTAAAAAAAAAATACCCTAACAATAGGATATTTACAGGGCATCTAAAGTCCTAATACTAGGCTGGGTAGGTTCTTGTTCAGGTATTATTGGAAATGGAATCGGTAGGTAGGTTATATGATACCTGGATTTGGACCCTGGTTGATAACTGTGTCATTTTTCAATAACCGATCAACACCGGTGAGGACCAATTGGGTGAGAAAACTACTTTGGTTCACATATTTTGTTCTTGCATACTGTTTTTGCCCTGACTTGTCATTTCATCCTCAGTTTTGGTGAAACTGGGGTCCAGTACGGTCCCTAGTTTGGGGTAATTTATCGATAACTTTATTGTAAGTTGTGGTTATGACAAGTGGAGTTGTGAACAGGGGCAAGAGCTTTTAAAAAGGGCTGTGGTAATGACAAGTGGAGTTGTGAACACAGGGATACTGGGCCCGGGGGGCTTTTTTTACTCACATGGGATTTTGTGATCAGCTATGGAATAACAAAAAGGGCCATACTTTTACCATACCCCTTGACTCAAGGAAAACTCCATGAGCCCACTGGAGTGCACTATCCACTTGGAAACCCACTCTAACCATGCTTGGATGAATCACAACTGAGTCACCAATGTTCCATCCTGGTAACCTATATATTACATATGTAAATTAGGAAATACTATACATAATTATATAATTGTAATTATAAAATAGGTTATATTATATATATATTCTCGAAGAGGAATTAGATCTTAAATAGGTAATAATTTATATAAGAAAATCCCAACCCAAGATGTAATATGTAGCAATGTTGGGGAGTCCTTTACTCTTATGCACCTCTTCTGGTTCTGCTTCTGCAATATCAGTTTGGTTCTTACTAACTGGGACCATAACCAGTGGTTAATTGCTGACTAACACCCGGTTCCAATCCTTAAAAGAAAAGAAGGTATCTTAGTTTCAGTTCTGCACATAAAAATAAAATGGAAAATCCAATTTCGGTCCAAAATTGCAGATCTAGTTCTTAAAATCACTCCTGGTATGCATCTGGCTAGAAAGAACCGGAACTAGAATTGACAATTCTTATTCACCAAAGCGGGTACCTCCAAAACACCACAAAATACTAAAGGTGCATTCACACTTACTATTAAGTCGGTGTTAAGTGAAAATCTAGGTGGCATCTTAGGTGGCACCAAATGTTAAATGGGTGATTGTTTAATATTAAGAGAATGTTAACTTAACATAAAATCTTTGTGGTTAAATAGGTTTTAGGTCCTAAATGACTGGCTTGGTGTTAGGGGACTTAATACTAGAGTCCTTAACACCAAGTGTGAATGTACCTTAAGTACTATATAGCAGGTAGGGAATATAAGCAATTTCCATGTAAATAAATACGCAATTTCATCAAAGGTGACAATGAAAATTTCATTTTTTTCAATTAATGGAAGTGAAAATGACTTCATGAAAATTTTAGGCTTTTGTGAAATTTTGTTTTCATCTTGTAGGATTCAAGGAACAAATAAAAATATGTTAAAATTTTGACCTTATGTCAATTGATCGTCACCCATAATGTGGAGCAGCCTGGAGTCCAAGTGCAAATGATGTAAGTAAATAGGGAAGACACATGGTGGCTACTAGGTAAGGAGATGCATGTGGATGGTTATAGTCAATACACACCCATAGCTTACGCCCTTCCCATTATTAGCCTAGGCCAAAAATGATAAAGAACACAGGTAGGCCAAAAAAGAGAAAAATATCCTTGCAAACAATGAGGTAAGGCGCCATGCACCCAAGGGGCCCAAGTTTTTTCTTTTTCTTTTTGGGAGAGGGTGGAGAGGTGTTGGATTTTTTTTGTTTTTCCCATTATTTTCCATCAAAGTTCCTAATGAGTTCCAAACACATTAGCCAAGTTCCCAATATCTTCTCTCTTTATTCCATGCCCTTTGCCCTAAGTTTTACCCTTGAAAACTTATATAAATAACCCAAAAGAGGATATTACAACATATCTATTTTAGTATTGTACAAAGCTTGCGTTTTTAAAAAAAGAATTTGATGGTCCAATCAAAGATGCCCATTGCCCCCCAAAAAAAAAAAAAAAAAAACAAACAAACAAACAAATTGAACTTTGGAGGTCCCCACAACTAATAACCTAATATGAATCACAATAGGTATAGTACCATTGGGCAATGATACTTGATATGAAATCACAATTGATCATACACATGGGTCAATACACATGCGTTAGCAATGACGAATGGAGTCCCATAACAGGCTTATGTAACGAAAGGGGGAAATTTCCTACTAGGAATTTGTCACAATATGAGTGGGGGATGGGGGAAAGAAAACGAATGCCATTCCTTGTGTGTCTACTAGGCTTCTCTATCTCTCTCTCTCTCTCTCCCCCTTCCTTTCATGGGGGTTGAGGAGAGAGGAGAAGAGGACTTAGGACTTACCCATCCATTCTCTCTCCCACTTCAATTTTTCTTTTCCTTTTTAATGGTGGGGTTGGCAACTTGCTTTCTTTTACAACATTTGATGGTAGCAAGAATTAATTCTCAAGGTGAGTTTTTTTTGGGTGGTGGTTGCTCTTGCTCTTGTTGTTGTGGTTGATATGGTTGGGCAGATTTGGAAAGACCATTTCTTAAGGTGTTTATGAAAGCAAAGAAGGGGTTTGATTTTTGGAAGCTTTTTGTTCTGATCTTTTTCTAAATTCTCTAGTGTTAGCAGCTTTTTTTTTTTCTTTTGTTTGAGAACTGAGTTGGGGGAGGGAGGGGATGGGCAACACAGAAATGCATGGGAAGCAGAATTGAAAGCTAGAGGAGAGATTTGCTTCCATTGTTGCAACAAGACTTTGTTTTGCATGTTGCACAAGATATTCTTTTGTTTGTTTTAACGTCTTTTTAGTTTCTTTTCTAGCCTGAAAGGATTGTGGTGAAATATAGGTATGCAGAGATGTTTGATGGTTCACACACTGTTGACGAAGATATCTTTTTGTGTTGTGAAGAAGGAGACTTCTTATCTTCATGTTGCAAATATTTGCGAACAGAACTGCAACACCAACCTGTAGGAGGCATTCAGAAGGAGATTTGAATGTCGGGTGTTTTTGAATTGATGCTTTGAGATAAGAGATCAAACCATCAAGCATTTTTGAAGAAAGGAGAAAGGGAAAAATGGGGTCACAAGTAGGGATGAGGAAGGAGAGGAGAGGGGAAAGAAGAAGCAAGGGAGGAGGAGGAGGAGGAGGGATGATGAATGCTGGAACTGGACTTGCAATTGGGGTGGTTGCAGTTGTTGGGGTAGGATTACTGTCCAAATTCGTGTCAAGGCTGCGGCAGAAACCCAAGGATCCAGATGTGAAGGTTGTGGATGATATTGTCAATGGTGAGCCTGCCAAAAACCAATCAGTGCAGGCACAGGTGCAGGCAGAGAAACTGCTTGTGGAAGCTGCTGCTGCTGCACATGAAGTTGAGAGCAAGGGTAAAGAGGCTGCTGTGGATGATGATCAAGGGTCTGCTGCGGAGAAGGGTCATGCTGATGATGATGATGTTCATTGCCCAAAGGAGATCCGTCCTGACAATATGGCACCGTCACCTGTTGATGCTGCTACACATCATGGATCACTAACTGAGGAAAAAGAGGGCTCATATGCTCAAATCAAGCCAATTCTTCCATCAGCTGCATATGAATCCAGCTCAGGTCTTTGCCTTGATCCTGGGAAGCAGGACAGCCATTCTGGGTTCAATCATTCTGCCCATGGGAGTGAAACCCTAGACAGGGAGGAAGAACCTGCCAATGCCAATGAGCAGGCTGATCAGATGAAAACAGCAACAAATATACCCACAAAAGAGTTCACAACAGGCACAAGGTAAAGTTTCTTCTAACTCCTCAGTACTAGCCAACATCATGGTTGGTTGACTTCAACATGCTTTTGTGGAGTAAGTTTTTCTCAATGCAGAATCTCAGCAATAAATTTCTTCCCAACTCCTGCCAATTTGTTTTATGTGTTCTTGATTTTCTTCATGACATGTTTTTACCACATGTACATTGGTATGGTACATTGATGTCATATGGACAGAGCTTACAGGAGATGTCAATTACATGCAGGGTAAGTTCAAATACCAGAAATGAAGGAATACTTTCCAGCACAGATTTGGAAGAAGCACTGAATTCAAGCAAGGTTGAAAAGATCTCTCCATTTTTTTCTTGAGATATTGACACAGTTCATGCAAACCAGTAGTGTGGGTTAGCTTCTTGAACTCTGGGTGCAGACTTGTTTGTTGCTAGTAAATTTTGAGACCTGCAATCTGCTGTTGTGATAGGAGAGGGATGTTTGGAGGCATGTTCCTATTCAAGACAAGTTGAATGCCAGTCTACCTTGACCACCCTTCACTGGCATTTTAACTTGTCATCGATAGAAACATGGCCTCCCAAACCAATTTCAAAACCAACCAGTAAAGGAGAGCATCTCCAATTTTCACCAATTTTCCAGATTGTATGTCACAAGTGTTGGAGTTGTGTTGGCAGGGGGAGTTTTCAGAGTGCCCAACTTCAGGAAGGCTAAGGCCTCAGAGACAGAGTGGTCAAGAAGCTCATAAATGGGAACCCAGTTCTCAAATTTTGCAAACGGAATTGGAGGATACTCTCCCTCCAACACTTGATAACTTGACAAGCACTAGCACAGTTCATAATAAGCTTTCTGCCTGCAAAAGAAGTGTGAGTGAACCCATGCCACAACATCAAATGGGTGTCTCAGTCGCAGAGGCTCTTGGCAACGGAGATCCTGTTTCTGAATCCACTGACAAAGAAATTGGCATCAGTGAGAAAGCTGAGTGTCTGGACACTGGGAACCATAAGTTTGCAGAGAATTCAGATGACTTGAAGGATGCAGTGATTGAGAAATTAAAACCAGAAATGGTTGCCGAATTTGAGAGGGAGAGACCTAATCTTGTGGAGACACTGAAGGCACAGGAGTTGTGGAATGGAAGAGATCTCAGTAGAGAAGGTGGCATTGCCCAACTGCTTGATGGCAAGGAAGAGGCAGCATGTTTGCAACTGAAGTCATTGGTGGTGTCATCAATTGGTCACCCTCAAGAAACAGCCAAAGGTGTTGAAGTTGAGGAGGTTGTTAAGAGGAATACTTTGTTAGCCCCACCTGCAGTTGCAAATGGTTCAGCTGTTTCCCTTGTATACAAGATAGAGGAGACCAGCAAAGGACTGATTGTCGAGGAAGTTGTGAAACGGCCTAAGCTACTGCCTCTACCTGCAGAAGGGGATTTTACACTGTCTGATAAACAGGTCCTGGGAACAAGGAAAAGAACTTCAAGAAAATGTGGTTTTCTGAAGATGCTACCAGTTCAGCTGCAGATCATTGTCATTTTGCTTGTGTTTATGAGCATTATCTATGTACTGCTGTGGCGGCACCAGAACCTACTGACTGGATAATCTTCAAGTTGGTTTATCTTATTATCACTTCGTACTTTGTACAGGAAGGATAGTAGTGCATGTTTTCATATGTCTAATAATGACATGCCTGAAAAAGTTACTCATATTCTATGTAAGACAAACATGGTCATAGTCCCTCTGTTATGCAAACCACACCCTTTAGTTAGTTTGTCTGCTCTCCAGATTGCCATCCAAATGTGACTACAGTCAACGACCATTCTCTTTTGTTCCCTACAGGTTTTGCTTAACAGATGAAAGCATGATTATACCTCTCCTGTATGATGGAGAAAATTGAATTGAACAGGCTGTTGCACATGTCATGGGTGGAAATGGTGGGTCCTCTTTTCTTTCCACTCCAACCCAGTGTTTGGAAATCCCAAGGGGATGGGTCTTGCTGATATTTCCTGTGTGTGAATTGCATGAGTGATCACTATCAAAGAAAGAACTTGAAGAATAAATAGTAGATTGAAATGCCTGTAAAAGAAATGCAATATGCCTTCATAGGTGAAAGACCAGTTAGTTAATGGGAAGAGAGATCACTTTCAGATTTTATGGAGAGAATTCAATATGATTGGACTTCTGGGGCAAGCATGCATGATATGATCTACCATCACAAATTCTTTGGTGGAGACAAAGCCTATAATGTGGTGTAGAAGTGATTCCTAATCCAGGAAATTTGCCACAATTCTAGAATCATTGACTGATCTATGAGAACTTGTAGGGTTATGAATGGCTGCATAGAGACAAATAAAGACAGTTTTTTAAGTTGATTGGATTGCATGGGGCTGAGCTTCTTCATAGTGCAGTGTCAAACAAAGAGCAGGAGCAGAAACTTGACAATGGCTGGAGTAGAGTAATGTATGTTGACAAGCTGCTGTAGATAGGCCGCCTTTTTTTAATTCAGACAATATGAAAGCCCACCTGCCAAAAGTGTCCAAAGCCAAAAGTCATTGCTTGTTGCTCTGCAAGGCAATAGAATGATGACAAGTACAGAGGACTTTGATGACCTGAGAATGCATCCACTCCTATATTCCACCTTCATTCTAAGCCTTCTTGGCAGATAGGTTGATCCCACTCCTCTTTCAATAGGTGCACTATCACCAGAATGAATTGCATGCAAAGACATTGGTGTAAGGTCACACAGAGGGTGCAAGTGCTTACATTTTTGGACACAGTTGAGTCTTCTTCTTCTGCTCATCAAGAAGGTGCTCTTCCCAACACATCTCTGATGAGGGTCCATGCAAAACTGAACTGTGATCTAAGCTGAATAAATTCTCCTCTTGGAGTGGATTTTTAGGTTCCAAAACCCAAGTTGGAGCTGTTGAGACACTACACAACAAATTGATAAATTTATTGTTCCCTAAAGCAGCAATCTCTCCATTTCATAATCCTTTAGATGTCCAACACCACGAAAAACACACATTTCCATTGTGCGTGGAAATGGCTGTGATCAGGGGTTTCCAGTTTTGTTTTTCTCTGCTGTGGAAAAGACAGGGTGCTGTGCCCATGCCTTAGTCACCAGACCAGAGCAAAGCACACCTAGCTTGATTAGCATTCCTACCACTAAAAATGGCTGCACTCCAAAAGATCTACTGAATGCAGGTAATGGAATCTTCAAAGATCAAGTGTCCCAGCAGCTTGATTCCATTTGCCCCTTTCTTCTACACTTTGAATTTCACAGTGTTCATGCAGACAGGGCAGGAATTTCAGCTCAGAATTGCCATCTTGCTGGCCAATACATACATGGTTTTATTACCAGAGTTTTTATAAACACATGTTGAAAGCTCACACTCACATGAGAACAAGGAGCGGCAAAACCACCGGGCAATGATATTCCATCTGCAATATCAGCAATAAATTGCACCAACAATTAATTCCCTGCAATGATGCAGAAGACGATTGTGAAAGCTGTCCCAAGTTTGAGCACAAAAACATGAAATCACATTGTGAGATCCTTTGTGCCTGACAACAATGATTCAAGACTACCCAAGTCTGTTTCCTGAAAAGCAGAGGAGAGAAGCAGCATAAGGGTCAAGAAAAAAGTACTGATGATGATATCGTGCAGATGGTTCTTCAGCCTCATAGCATGTGATTTTCTCCTCCACCATCTGCAGGAGGCAATAGACTCCTCACATCACATCACATCACATCACATCACAGATTTTCATTCTGTTTCACATGAAAGAAACAAATTTGCTTCTAGTACAACAAATTTTGAATTGCAAAATACTTTCTGTAATATCATCATATAGAGTAGTGCAATAGGCAACAAGGCTTCAAAGAAGCAAAAAATCTGCAACTATATGCTGTTGAGCAAGATCATCATCCTGAGTCAGAAACATAGCACAAACTTCACTAGAGATAATCTTTTTTCTGACTTCCAATTGCATGCACATAATGAGCATAGAAGAAGCTGGGCATGAATGAGCAAGCCATTGTAAGCAGTTGAAATGACAGAAAGACTCTTGGGCAGTGTTAAGTATCAGATTTAAAGGTTGCACTGCATTATTCTACAGTTGTAGGAAAACTTGCACAACTAGTGCTATCATTTTCTCAAGAAGCTTGACAAAAGTTGCAATGAAGAGGAACTGCTCACAACAGGTGATCAATCCCTCGCTGCCATAGCAACAACAACAACTACAGCAACCAGATGATAATAGGTATATACATGAGCATTGCTTGAGAATTGTTCTGCAGTTCAAGCCTTTGAATCTTGATTGCCGGCTTTGCACCTCAGCAAGCAGCTTTGTCAAGAATTGCAGGCAAATGTGCAAACAATATTATGGCACTCCCTAAGAGTCCCTATTGTCAGTCTTCCCCTGACGTCTAAGATCCTAGGATAAGGACCTTTATCCTAGGATGAGGACCGTAACTCTAGGATGAGGACCTTAACAGTAATAAGGGCCGAGACTGTGGCAGACCGACCAACACTCTGGTACTGTCCTCATCATCCAAAGGGGCCTTGCCCGTGGTAAAGAAAGAGACCAACAGATGAGATCAAACAAGACAGAGTCCCTTCCCCTTTACTCGGGTAACTGTGCTAATGCCCTCATCCTAGGGCCTTACTTACTCCTCGGAGAGAAAAAACGGGCCAATAGACGAGATGAAACAGGACAGATGTAGAATCAGCAGCTGAGATAAACCTGTTATGACATATCGGTCTGCAGTCTGCACTTGGCCATTACTCTGGGAATGCTCTCACCCTAAGCCCTTAACTGTGGTAAAGGAAGAGGCCAAAGAGGCTAAAGGGACGAGATCAAACAAGACTGAAGCAGGAGACACCATCCATTTGGAAAAAAATAATAAATATAATAATGTACACTGCATTGTTCAGTTCGGTTCCGTAGTGTAGTGGTTATCACGTTCGCTTTACACGCGAAAGGTCGCGGGTTCGAAACCCGCCGGGACTACAGTTGGATTCTAATTGTCTCTTCTTTTTCTTATTTATTAAAAATAAACGTTCTTGGTTTTTACAATAAATAAATAAATTTAGAGGCATTTCTTTGGGTGCATGAGCAATAAATTTATTAGGCTAACTTTCATTGTGTTTTATAGGTACCTAGTCAAACAACTCACTATACTACACAGACCTTCTTCGATCACATGAACACATATCTAAAGCAGTTTCCCACAACCTAGATCAGAACAATGAGCACTAGTTTTTGAAATCAGAATATATATATTTAATAAATAAAAAATTTGGCGAAATAAAAATAAAAAAAAAAAAACTTTTTTTTGAAAAAAAAAAATATATATTTAAAAAAAAAAAAATTTGGGGAAAAAAAAAAAAAAAAAAAAAAAAAAAACAAGAGTGGCGTTTCTTCATGTATATCAATTAAGTAGATATACCCACATGTAAATTATACAAAGGCCTTGCTAGTTTATTTCTTTATTTATTTATCTATTTTGGGTTTACTTATCTTGGGCAAATGTTATTTATTATATGTAGTACCTTGGCCAGTTCAACACATGTTTGTTGAATAATTAATAAAATTTCAAGGATACCATTTCAACAAATGATATATTCTCAAATATTCTATCAGATTCTTTTTTTCCTTTCAAAAAAAATATTTCTGAAAATAATATAATTAGTGTCGAATTGGCCCAGGTACTATGGTATTAGGTTAAGGACTTGGAGAAATCTCCTAATATATTTGGAGGGCACCTATATGCATGAATGTCTCTCTTCGAAAAGAGAAGGGATCTTACACCTACTCATATAGGTGTGAGGTCCTCTCCACTCTGCAGTGACCTGGCTGGATTTTTTTAATGTAAACACATATCATGTTTGAACATGGCAGGGTTGATGCCCTATTATGCTGAAACTGGCCGCTCTCGCCCCCTAATCGCTTGACTTTAGGGATATCTCTGACATGTTAATAACTCTACAAGCTCAAGAAGCTTTTGATTTTTCACCTTGAATTGGATCAAGAATCTTAGATTTTTGCATACCAGAATAGATTTTGGGGGTGAAGGTGGGGAGGAGGAAGGTCCAATATTTCAGGGATACTAGGATCTGTCCTTTTGCCCCATCATCATCAGCTCCCAGTAGTTTTTAGTAGAAATATGACTTTTATCACAATTATGCAACTGTTTTTTTCAACTTCTATTACTGGAACACAATGTTTGCCAAATGAAAGAAGTCCTATAACAAGTGCAAAGGACTTCTTGAGATCACGTAGCTTAGCAAGGAGGATGCCCCAAAAGAAAAGAACAGCAATGTTGTGATGATAATGATGAAAGTCTATTACTGGACTTTCTTCGTAAGAAGTAAGCACCATTTTTCACTTCTTTATAATTTGTGCCTTTAGCCTTTGCACCTACATTGGCCAACAATATTCAAGTGTATCATGAAACCCTATTCCTCCTAATTACCAAATTGGTAGATCTCTCATGGAAGTACATCCTTATGATGATTGAGTTTTGGCAATGTCACGCCATATGTTGTACCATAAGGATGTATCAAATATAAACAATTTGATACTCTGTAACTGATTTCAAATTTGTCGAAGTTTGCTTCAACAGGTATATTAAAGACTATTCATTCCCTTGCTTTCCAATTGTGTACTCTTCTACATGTTCTTTCTTTCCCTTCACTCTCTCTTCATACACATGTGTTGAAACCCTTCACATGTATACACTATTTAGCTACAAGTGTCTTGAGCTCTCAACCATCTTTGATCACATCAAAATATTTTGTATTCAACTTTGCACAAAGCTTTACCTTTCATTTTGTCCAACACCATTTGATTTCTAGTCACCCATGTTCATATTCATTCTAGCCATAATTCTCAAGACTTGTTTTGCCTCGAATCCTTATCCCCATAGCCGTGCACAACAAACATTTCCATTTCTCAAAATGTCTAGAGTGACATTGAAGAGCTCTATTGCTATCACTAATAATAGATTGGGCACCACGGGTGTTTCATTTTTATTATTTCTCATATTAGCTACTCTTGCAAGCCGAGTTAAAGGGTGGGATTTCAACGTACCCATGTCCATAGTATTCAACAACAATCGAGGCCCTCATGCAAACATCACTTTTTTGTGTGTAAATGAGATCACAAGGGCTGAAACTCCACAAAATGTCCTACTCCCTTACAAGACACTAACCTTCACTGTGACACCTGATTCAAGGTACAAGGTGTATGCTGCACTGAGCTGCTACTTCTACAACAACCCAGATGACAATGCTTATCTTGTCAGTATGGATCCTTATGGTGGGTTCAGTGCCAATCACGACTCAATTGTTGTACAATACCAATGGAACATTTTTGACACTTGCTTTGATTTGGTCCGGCACTATGTGAATGGCACCAAGCTTAATCCTTGCTTATATGTTTGGCCACCAGAATAAAAAAGATGCAAAAGTTAGTCTGCTTAGAGTTGCTTGGTCTGTGACTTTCAAGCTTTAGAGAGAAACTATTATTAAATAAATTGGGTGCTCTTGGGATTTTTCTTTAATATTGCTTAAATTAGTTTCCAATACTTATATAGTACTGGTATTGATTCAACAGTAATTGATAATACCTAGTTGGGACATACTTTTTTTTTTTAAATTGGATTTTCTTACTTAGATTTTGCAGCTTGTTGGAGCTGAGTGTTGAGCTTAGCTGGTGTAAAATTATTACACGATCATATCCAATAATCAAATTCATTTAGATGACAACTATCCACTTTTGACAATAAAGTTGCAAGTGCTAGAGAAAAAGCTATCCGAAAATTTTATCCTTTTGTTCTCCCCTTGTATGCTAATCCTTTCATAGGAACTTGTTGGAGCAGCTCCACCCATGATGAGCAAGTGGCCCTGCAACAATATTTCTCATATCCAAGATTAATTATTTACTTTTTCCTAACCTTGCCCATAAAACTGAAACCTGCAAAAGGTGGGAAAGTAATAATAGCAAACCACATGGATCAGTCAAATCATCTAGCCAATCAACAACACATGTTAGGCTTTGTTATGCCTTTTGCCAGCCTCAGGCATCATGTGAAAAATGCTGGATCAAATGCTGAGCCAAAGACTTTTCTTCATCCAAACATTACTATACAGTGCAACGGTGAAGTTGCTCTGAAATGTAAAGCAAGTTGTAGGAGTCAGGAATCATATGAACTCATTCTAAATCTTAAACTCTCTGAATTGTGCAGCAATAATATAAGCTCTTTCACTTTCTGAAGACCCTTTAAGAATTGATTCTCATCTCCATTTCTTGTATTGTCATTTCCAATCTCATTATTAAAACTGTTGTGCTGGTAAACTCAGGGTTCTTCAAACCCATATTCATCATAAAAGAACCAGCTGTTTTTTGCAACTACTTGTCTGTTATTGCCTGCATTTCAATTGGCTTATGTACCAAGCTCTTCAAAGCTTGAAGAGCAACATCATGTAAGAAAAGACAACATCATGTAAGAAAAGACTTGTGAAGTAATGAATAAAGCTCACGGAAACAGATATTCATGAACAGATTAAGAGACTACATCGGGTTGTTTCCAAAGACGATACTCTAGATCTGAGTCATAGCAAAATCTGAAGATGATTTTGAGTTGAATGGGATAATTAAATAAAGGTGCAAATTATGTAACCCAGTTTTAGACATCAATCAATATGCAAGTCCTCTTCTTCTCCAACCAGGCATCAGTTGTCTGGGGTCCTAGGCATTTCTAGACTTGAGAAATTGAAACCCAGATAATCATCATTTGCATTTGAGTCCTCTCCTGCACTACCCAAGTTGTCACTAGCATCATCAAGCCAAACGCCTGACTAGATATTCCATAATTTAGACAAGTGTTTATAGTGATTCTAGTACAAGTATTACCAACAAGAAGTTTGAAGATGCTTCCTATACGGAAAGGATAAACTCATCATCAGCACATGATCTTGAAGTAGTATCCTTCTGGTAGTCCAATGTTGAATTGGGTACAAAGCTTGAGAACATAAGGAATTTGCAAAAGTCCGAAAATTCCATATCTCTCTCTAGCTAGGGTACTTTCAATACACAGCATAACTATGTTCTCGTAACTACCTGCTCATAAATATCAAACTTGGCTATGAGAGAATCATGAAAAGACATAATTGCAATGTCAAAAATATGTTCACAGCCCATCTTTCTACATCTGGGTGAATTTTGGTAGCCAAACTTAGATACAAAAGACACCACAATTTGCAAGAGAGAAAACAGGAATTGGCACACCTGTGAAACAAATTGTGAAGATCATGTCTCTCTCAGTTGATGGACCACAAGGAACAGGGCTCCAGGACATTCCCAATCTCATTGACCTAGACAGTAAGATAGAAGGCACTGCACAAACTGTCAAGATAGCTCAGATGTTGTTTTGCATTTGAACATTCTACCCAAAACTTGTCTCCATATGGTATAACTGTTTTCCATTGATTAAGCCTGCTCCCACAGTGTGGTATCACTGCCACAGTACTAACCAGGAAAGGGAAACTTGTCTCTCTGAAGTGGATTTTGTTTCCAAGCAACAACAACAACCAGGCAAGAAGATAAATGTTCATACACCTTGTTTCTTGAACTTCTTCAGCACAAGTCAATAATGGAAGGAGGACTTTCAGGTCTAGGACAATGAGCTGCAGCGAAGAACTGAGGCAACTGCAGCATTTGGTACACCAGTGATGCATTTAATCATTTCTCTATTTCTACACACAACAATCTTCCTATCAGTGTAACCAAAACACGGCTGTATCTAGATATGTTTGTATGTTCAAACCCCATGTACAACAAATTCAATTTCCAACATGCTTCGTCATCAAGCTTGACATCACAGAATTCAGTAAAGTCCTAACCCCAGGAAGCCAGGCCTGGACTATACATTTTCCATTACACCAGTTCCTCACATGGCACCATGGACACTGACATCTGAGAAGAAAGATCTCCTCACCTGAAAATTGCACACATAGACAAAGACACATGCAACAAAACATCAACCTACATAAAATCATGCTTATCCTCATCTTCAAGCTTGAGTTGAAGGATTTCAATATCATCTCCGGAGAAGTGCATGTGTTCAATGCCCTCTTTTGCCCACAGATCTACATTCCTGATCATCATCTCCTGGCTCAGAGCTGTTGGATAGTTTTTGGGTTGCATCAATCTTTGTGCAACATCACTCCTGATGAGCAGACCTGATTCAGTACTCTTGGGCTTGATCATCTGCTTCATGACATCTTTCAAAGGTGCATCAATGGAGGGAGATTGGCAGCTGGTGGTGGAATTTTCATTGGTTATGTATGTTCCAGAGAGCAACTCGGTGGGTTGATCCTTCGGGGGGTTCTTTTTTCAATGATGAAGAATGTGTGTTTGAGGATGGATTCTCGTCAGAGCTTGATGGTGGTTTGGTGAGGGAGAGATTTGGAGTTTGGCAGCTTCTTGTTGTTGGTGATGTTAAAGGTGATGAAATGGGTGTTAGAGGTTTTGTGTTTGCTTTGTACTTGGATTCTCATTCTTCTTGTTAAGGTTTCATATGGTTTTTCTTGTAATCTTTTTCTTCTTTCATTTGTTGTGCTACTTTAAAAAAAAATTATATATATATATAGTTGTACAAAAATTGAATGTGAGATTTTAATGAAGTTAGTGTTAGGGTTTAAGAGGTATCTTTGTACATTTTTATCTTATTTCTTTTGATTTTTTGCTCCTCCATCATGACTAGAGGAGATGGAAGTGAAAATTGAAGCTTAGATAAAGGGAAAAGTAGGGTGAACATTTATAAAAAGTGAAGATGCAGGAAACTAAGGACGTTGCAACCAAAAAGTGAGTATATGAAGAATGCATGAGGCAATATTTTTAGTAAAATCAACCCATAAATTTAAAGTATCAAAAAAAAGAGACTCAAATTGATGGAAAAAAACTAAACCTTAACCCTAAATCATATGAAGGAATGAGAATCTATTCTTCAAATATGGGACATGGTTCAAGACTTCATCAAAGTTGAACTAATAAAAAAAAAAGCATCATTTTAATTTAATATTTTAATCTTTTGTCTAAGTTTGTACTATCTAAGCTCATAATCTATAAGGTTTCATCCAAAACATTCAAAATGGTATACTTTTTTTGGGTTAATTTCACAGTCACACTACATATATATATATATATCAAAAACAAAAAATTTAAAGAATCAAAGAGAAGAAATACAGAAGTTTGAAGAGGAAGAAGAGCACAATAAAAAATTAAAATCACATAAACACTTTTAACTTCCTAAATTTTACTTAGTAACATTAACATCAAAAAATTTATACATTTTGAATAAAATCTTGGGGAGGTCACTTCCATTTTATTCCAACTGATCTGTAAAAAATTATAAGGTTCAAATTATTAAAAACATTAAATAAAACTATAATTTATTTAAATGTAAATAGAGTGTTTATAATTCATTATTACGATAAATCTAACATACATTTATTATATTTTAGATTATATTTGAAATATATTTAGATTATTTCATTATTTCATAACATATAAAAAAATATCTTTTATTTTAGGTTCTTCCTAAAATATACAAGAAGTGATTTTCTTAGCAACAATTTTTTTTTTCAAATTTTAAATGTTGTGTCATGGATTAGCAATCCATGAAAGATTTAGCATTAAATGTTGACAAGATTTAAAAACCTATCTAAACAATAAAAAGCTAGTTTAAAACTACTCCCAAATTAAAAAGCAAAGTTCAAATGTGAAAGAATTTTTCAAAAGAACATTCTTGAAATTTGGTTGTTTAATTCAGAAAAAGGAAATATTATGACAAAATATTCCTTTTTATTTTTAATTTTTCATTTTGGTGAATTTTTTCACAAATGAAAACAACATTTCCCAAGAGTAAAATATGTGGATTTTTTTTAGTTTTAACTTTTTTTCAATATGTGGTTTTATTACTACTTGATATGATCTAAATGTCAAGGTTTGAAAGTTGTTTTTACATGCTTATTGTTGTGATGATACCACATCCAAAATGTATTTATGTATATACTTCTAACGAATAGTTTTAAACTTTTAGCTATTGAAACACTTCTTTGGATTTTTATTGTTTTCTTCTTTTTAAAAAGTCATACCTACACCTAATTTATGCATTTTAATTCATATATAGAAAAAACTTTCAAAGTTCAAACTTTTAAATTTTTAAACTTTAAGAGCTACAAAATTGTTTTGGGTGTGGATGAATACAAATGAGCCAAAATCCTACTCAACACGTCAACTTTTTTGTAATTCTTATTACATATTTCTATGTGGTGCCACTTTATTGGTATGTTAATCATGGAAAGTTGTGCTTATTCACTAATATGGATATTGAGAAATCTAAAATGTGTCAAAAAATCTTCCAATATTTTGGTTGGAACAAAGGATGTTTAATAATTTCATTCAATGATACTACTTTCACAAAGGGCCCCTTAATTTTCATAATGCAATTTTTTTGATGCTCAGTTTTTTTGTAGTAATAGGTTACTATAATACACATATAAATTTTCATATTTTTTCAATTTTGCATTTATAAAAAATTAGGGTTTTAAAAAAGTTCATGAGTCCTTTACAACATGTAAATGTGATGCAATGTATATATTGTTTTTCAATATAAGAAATAACACTTTAAAGTTTCAACATGTTATGGTATAATTTGAAATTGTGATCATTTTTCAAAATGAAACACAAAATCTAGTAAAATTTGTACACTTTTAAAAATTCATATTTACTCAAATTTGATTTTCTTTAAAATGTGACATACTAAGGCAACTATAAATACAATAAATAACTGGTTGCAATATTTCATTTCAAAATTCATGAATTATAGGAAGATATTTAATTCACATTGGACTTGAAATAATGTCTCATTCCTATTATTGTTGTTATTACTCTCAATGTTTTTGGCCAATATTGAAACATCCAACTAAGTTATTAGACATTCCCAATGAAAGCTTTTAGTCCATTGGGTGTTATACACTAACAAGTTTGAAAATTTGTTAAATGGGGCTCTTTGCTCCACTACAAGTGGTAATGAAATGATGAAAAAAATGAGTTGATTTTGTGAAAATTAAGTTCCATTCTAATGAAAGTATTCAATGAATGAATTTTGCATAACTCAACTTGGATTGAATTGAACATAATATTTCTTTCCTCTATATTCAATAGTGTTAATGTTTTCATTGAAATGTTAATTGAATTGAATTGAGTAAATTAACATGTACCTTTTCATAATTTGGTTCAATTCAAACCAAATTGAATTGAATTTTATTTCAATTTAATTAAACTGAATTATTTTCATAATTTAGTTGAATTGAACCAAATTATGAAAATGTACATGTTAATTTTCCTTTTCATATTCATGTAGGCGGGTTGATGAAAGGAGTGAGGTAGTTAGGTTTGAAATTTTATATGGAACATTGTTTTCATAATGGAAGTTGATGACCACACTATTTAACTTTATACATGTTTCACCTAAACTAGTTTTAATCATCATTTTCTTTTGTGCAAAATTTTGATTAAATTTGAAAAATGAAGGAATATTTTATTGCAATATTCCCAATTTTGTTAAAAAAGTAGGCAAATTTCAAGAAATTTTTTTTTTTTGAAAAACATTCGCCACATTTGAACTTTGCTTTTAATTTGTTAGCAAATTTTTAACTAGTTTTTTTACTATTTAGATAGGTTCTAAAAACCCATCACCATTTTTAATGTTAATTCCCTATTGGGATGTGGTAACCAATGACTCAACATCTGAAATTTGAAAATAAAATAAAATAAAATAAAATAAATTGATTCCAATTATCATTATCATTGTCATTAGAATATACATTATTAAAACCCTTTTTCAACAAGGGGTATGTCACACTGTGGCCTTGCCATTTACATTAAAAAGTATCTTAAGGGAAAGAAGAATTATGGAACCTCAAATATTTCACCATGCAAAAATATAATCTTCAAAAAATGTTTTAAAAGAAACCAAAATCCTTCAAGATATTATAACTTTGTAATTAATTTCAAGTTTCCACACAAGCCAAAAATTCGTTCAAAAATCTTCATATAAAAATAGACCTATTATTACCTAGGGGCCAAAATCCCTTAAGCTATTGTATTCTATAATGAATCCAAACATAATATCCTTGCCTTGGTTAGCAAGGTCGGGCCAATAAAAATTTCAATGGTGGGCTGACATTTTACACAAAGTTATATGAGATTAGCAATTGAGCCCAACCAATGTTGCAGTCAACAAGTGTCATTGGAATGTGCTAACTGCAAAAGTAAATCTAAAAAGAAATATCCAGCTGAATATTAATTTCTTTTGTTTTGCAAATGTTAATTGAAAATGAGACTAAAGAGTTAAACAAGTTTATGAAAATGAGAAATGGGTGTTGGAGGAGCTATAATCATCATGGTAGTGCATGCATGAACATCTCTAATGTTGTTTTTAACTAAATTGCAATGGTAGGCTATTTCATCATTAAATATCTTGGAATGTGTTTCTTGGCTCTCAAAGGAAAGGGATAATAATGCAAATGTGATTCAAATTGTACAACATGAAATGTAAGTAGCCCCACTTTAATACCCTTCACAAATTATAAAACTTGCTGGTTGCGTTTGAAGATTTTTTTAGATTGTTATCTTGGTCAAGAAAATTATGATTCACATAAGTTGCATTTTGATTCTACCATCAAATCAAAACTTATAGTAGACTAAATAAGATGAGGAGAGAATTGCCTAATTTTCGATTATAATATCAATCAACCACATAAACCTTAAACCCTAAATCCCACACCAGATCTGCATCACAAGATACTAAAACCTTAAACCTGTTAAGACTCCTCAATTGCTATGAATTACCCTTGAATCACAATTGATCATTTGCAAAGTTCTTAATAAGTACAATGGACACTAATTTGCTACAAACAATTAAATGATTCTACCAATAGTCCATATATTCTTTGGGCATGGGTTATTAGTAGTTGAATGGCATATTTTTAAATGTGTCCTCTAAAGTTTGCTTCCAATACTTGTGTATGCATATGTTTTACATGCACACGATGTTGTATCATAACTCTTTTGTTGTATTTGTTCCATCACATTTTGGGGTTGACAAGAAAAGAAGCGCATGCAACAATTAGGCAAATGGATGACAGAGATCTCAAGTTCCATTTAAAACCAAAATTGCAAGGCAAGAGAATCCTTGCTTCACCACATTAGGGTCAAACTTGTAATTAGGAACTGAAGGGATTACTTTGGAAAAGGATTACAAGTCCCTTTTCCCAAAAAAAACTTTTACATGCAAATGCATTTTTGAATGAATTTTTTGTAACTTGTTGTAAAAAATATTTAAATATCCCCAATGCATTAAAAAAAAAAAGTCATTATTGGATAAATATAAAATTTTTAAAATGTGCAAATTCCTTACAAATTCAATGTTACATCTTGAAAAATGATCAAAATTTTAAGTCATCACCAAAAATTAAAATCACATATTCTTTCAATTTTTAAACTTTTAAAATTCCACATTTTTTAAAGTATGAATTCTTTTTGAATGTGGCTAATATGTTTTTATCATCTATATTTTTTTCAATAAAAATTCTTTTTTTATATGAATCTTTTTTTATTGTCCTTTGCAAAATTGACTCCATCTAACATAGTAGGTGTACATTTTCAAAAGTCCTAAATTAAAACCAAAACTTAAAATTGAATTAAGTGAACTTTTACTCTAAGTTCCTTGACATTCATAGAGGGAAAAATGACTAACTTGCCATGATTACTATGGTTTTAAATGGTAATAAAAAATAAATGTTTGATTTTGACTAATTATGTTAACATCTAATGCCTTTTTTGGCTCCTAGTTACGTGTTTTGACCCACAGGCTATGAGTTTCCACCTTGCACCACTTCAAATTGGGTAGATTCAATATTGGCAAATGCCATCAACTACTTGACCACAAGCAGTAAAACAAATTTCCTACCAAAAGACCAGATTAATAGTCTTTTCATTACAACCTTCCATTATGTCCAATTATCATGAAATAAGCTTCTATTGCACCAAGTCGTGTGAATGTAGTGAATCCAATGCTAATATGTGGCCCAAAGTTGGTTTTGTTGCACAAATCACATGCATAGTTTAATTCGTGCATGTGACTTGTTCATGAAATACTTGTGAAAGTGTCATTACATCCTAATCCCTATCTTGAAGCTCTTGCATGCCTTTTTTTTCTTAACGTATGGAATTAGGGAAAATGTTCCAAGTTATTTTTTCTATTACTTTAATTCCATTATTGTCATTTGAGGGTTCATCTCTCAAGCCTTGGGAAGAATTTAAGGATGCATCAAGAAGCATCACAACCAAAAAAACAAAGGAATTGAAGAGAAATACAACATAAAATAAATAACATAGGATATGTTGTAACAAGAAAAAGAAGCACATGCATGTTTCTTCTTTTTATTCCATGTAACAAGGCAATTGCATGCCACAAAGAAAAGAAATATTGTAGCCAAAAAAAAGCCAAAAAAACATGCAATAAGAAGAAAATAACTTTTTTTTTGTGTTGTAGCAAAAGAAGAAGAAGTAAGTGTGCTTCTTTTTCTTCTTCTATGTAGCAAGTTTGCATTGTAGCAAATGTGCATGGAAAGAAAAAAAAAGGTTGCATTGTAGAAAATGCACATAGAAAACGAAAAAAAATCTTTTCTTTGCATTGTAACAAGGAAAAAAAAAAATTCTTCCTCTATGTTTTTCCCATGTAACAAGCTCACATTGCATTGCATTTCTTCTTCTTCTTTCTTTTGTGAAGCAAGTTTGCATTGTAACTCCTTTTTTTGTGCAACAAGGAAAAAAAAGAGCTTGAATGTTGTAGCAAGTGCATGTAGCAAAAAAAACTCATGTTGCAAGAAGAAGAAAAAGAGCTTGCATTGTAGTTTTCTTTTTCATGCAACAAGCTTGTGTTGAAAACAATGTAATAAGTTGAACTGCTTCTTATGTAGTGGTGACAACCTTTTCAAGGTTGTCAAAAAGTTGGTTAGTGCCTCGCCACATTGGCCAATCACTATGATGGACCAATCAATAACCCTTGTATTGGGCCTCTTGGAGAGCACTAAGCAAATTTATAAGCCAAGGCGCCAAATTGGTTTTCACACTATATGATTGTTGTAGTTCATCCAAAATCTAGTGTACACTTCATTTTATTGTTGTGGGTGGAGATTTTGTTAACTCCTAATAGTCAAGCTGGATCAATTTGGTTCATTTTTCAGTGTATATTTGACTTTCCTTGACATTTAGGGGTTAACGCATGAAAATTGAATTGAAATCCTCATACCTGCATACCTAGCTTGGTTACACACAAATTAATTATTTTTTGAAATTGCAAAAAATTCTGACATACATGTGGCTACCATGCTGAAATTTTGAAAGAAACTCTCAAGCATTCTAGCTTCATTATTTAGTATAATGTCAAATTATAAAATTATCTTAATTTCTATTAGCAAACATACATAACAATAGTTTCCTCAATTCATACAATGGTTTCTCTTGTGGATTTGGAGCCTGTACCCAGATAACAATCCCTTTTGTTTCATAACAAATTGCCGTCTGGCCAAAGGATTTATTTGTGGTGCGAAAATGGGACACTTTTGCACACAAGGAGAATCATCCACTTGGCACTATAGAGTGGACTGTGTCTTTGCACATGGCAAAATGTTTTCTATGTGGACATACATTAACATTTGTACAAGAAAGTTTCCAATCCAATGGATCTAGGCTACTACCAAAAGGGTGGTTCTAATGTGTACCAGTACAAAGCGAGTTCGAAAAGTGAGGCCAACAACAAGCTTGACATGTTCGAATTTAGTCACCCACAACAAAGCAATTATTTCTTAAATGTGAACTTTGTTCATGATAGAATCTGACAATTTCCATAAAACACTGATGAAATATGAAAAATCCTACATTATTATACCCAAAAAAAAAGTTGTACAAAAAATGTACTTTTAAAATTTTTATTTATCCAATTTTTTGATATTTAAATTTCCCTCCAAATATTTCCCCCGAAAAAGAACATGGGTAGAGAATGTGATTGGTCTTGATAAGATGGTGGTTATGGGTTTGCCACCCAAGGGAAGGCTCGAATAAAAGGATTGCAAAACTTGAGGTTCTAAAGATAGGTAGGTAGGTAGGTAAGTAGGTACTTCTCAAGGTTTAGTGTATCATGACCTGAATTGCAGACTGGGGGGATATCATTTTGTATCAGAATTTGGTAAACCCTAAACCTCCTTGGTCGAACTTGACCTCCTTGTCGTGTGGCTTTGGATGCCCCTGGGGGAGTACAAGCATGAAGTGTGTACATTGTACATTTTCATCACCTGCATTTTGGCCTTGCCAGCCTACAAGGCAAAGATATTGTGTTTAGATTCATTATAGAGTATAGTAGCTTAGGGATTTTGGCCCCTAGGTAATATAACAGGTCTATTTGTATATGAGGATTTTTGAAAGATGATATTTTGGCTTATGTTGAAACTTGAGATTAGTTACAGAGTTATAATAGCTTGAAGGATCTTGGTTTCCTTTAGACTATTTTTTGAAGGTTATATTTTTGCATGGTGAAATATTTGAGTTTCCATAATTCTTCTTTTTGGTTTAAATACTTTTTAATGTAAATGGCAAGGCCACAGTGTGACTGACACACCCCTTGTTTTCATGCAACAAGTAAATGTTAAGGTGTGTGTGACTCCAGCAATTGCAGAGCTCGCCCTTTAATCTTCAGTACCAGAACTTCAAACTCGGGATTGATTGATTTTATATGTGAGAATCCAAGTTGTAGCACACTAAACAGGTCGGTTCAGTTTATTTGGAACTTCTTGTAGAATTCAAAGGAAAATAGGATATGGTGAGAAATTGGCATTTCCTGTGTTCAAATTAGTTCATCATCTGCACATAGTGGGCATTGATGTACTATGTGTGTTTTTTATTATTGGGGGTCGATTTGGTGGAGTGGTCAAAATGGTGATCATACGTACGATGATTTAGCCAAATTTGGCTGTAAATAAAATATGAAAGGAAAACAACAAACAAAGCCTTCTTTCTTTTTGGCTCCCCATGCAAACCATGTATAGAAATCTGGCAAGTCTTCTTAATTTCATTTATTTTTGAATTCTGGCAATTAAAATAAATCAAAAGTCATTTCATTTTAGCAATTTTAATTTTAAATTTTAATTTGTGCGCAATTTTGCCAGTGAGAAATTGGGCATTGCTTAAGAACCTACGACAAAGGCATAATACTTGGTAACCTAAAGATGAGCTCAAAATCAAAGAGAAACTCCAAATTACTATATATTTATAAATTTGACCACATTCTGCACATAAATAACAGATGCACACATTTATTTCCATGATCCTTTTATTTTTCAACAGAACTTATAATAAAAAAATTGACAAGAAAGGGAGATTTTTTTTTTCTAGTGTATATTGGAAATTCAACTAACTTTGCTAATTATAGGGAAAAAATTTCCAATTCTTTTATATCATAAAACTGGGAGAAAAGATAAGAAAAGAAAAAACCCCTGGAAATAGAGTTCATGAGATAAGTGGGTTGGTGACCACCCACAAAATATCTGAGCCAAATATGGCGATTTGAGAACTTTTCCCCTGAAAATCTGGCAAAAGTTTTGGAATAGAAAAGGAATTTTAAAACAGAGAAATAATATGTTCTCTGTCAAGTAAGTGCAAATTTTGGCATAAAATAAAATGGAAAAAAGCATTTTTCCATCACTGGAAAACAAATGACAAATAGGGCAATCGACAGCTGAGAATTGGCAAATACAAAAAGAAAAAATATAACAATCGATGCGGTCATGAAGAATTGGCAATGGGGCATGCATCCTCTCTGCCTTTAGTTCTTTCTGTATTAAGGAAAGGAACTGGCAGAGAGAGTACTTGCTGCACCCATTGCTTGTTTTTGATGGCATTAGAAATGGATTGGGTACTACCCATTCTTCACAGTCCTGCTGCTACCTGGGATTGGAATGGGCTCAGTTAAGTGTACTTAACTCACAACTTACAAGCTTGCATCAACATTCTTACAGGCTGTGTCCAGCCAAGCTTGTCTGTTCCTCAATACCAAGAAGAGCTCTTTACTCCAGTTGTTTGCACTCTGAATGAAAACAAAACCTTCAGGATTCTTTTCATTAGAGTGTGATATGCATGCATGTACAACAAATCTTACAATTCTATTCTACTCTTCACCCCAAAAAAACGGAAAAAGAAAGGAAATTTTTTCACTTCTCGAACTGATCTTTGTACCGTCTTCAATTAGAGACACATCTGATATATGAATAAAATTGATGAAACCTTGCCAATATTATGAAAGCAGAAGCACCCATCTGGAAGGGGAAAGGAACAAACAAAAAGAGAGGACCAACATCCAACCAAGAGAACATCACTCAAAAGCGCAAACACAGAACAAAGGCTGCAAATCAACCCATTTGCTCTAAAGCTCAACAAGCTAGAGCTAGTGCAATTACCCAGGGAAACTAAGTGCACATTTTGAACAGATGCTCATTTACAACCCTTGGCAAAAAAAAAAATCTTTTTCTTTTGGTTCAATTTTGTGATGTATCCAAACTGGTGATCCACAAGAACATTAGCCAAATTTGGCTATAGACCAGACATGAAAGTAGAAAAACTTATGAATCCTTTTATGTGTTGGCTACCTGCTGGAACCTGTTGTAAAAATCTAGAAGTTAAAAAAATAATAATAATAAATTTTTAAAAAATAAATATTATATATATATATATATATATCCAAAATCTGGTAAAATTTTTCCACAAAAGTCCTTTGTATGCATTGAAATCTTAATTTTCAGGTTCAAAAAAATGGCAAAATTCACCAAAGAAAAAAAAACATTGACCCTTGGTTTTAGTGTTCTCCATCTCAACTGTTGTTGGAGTTTGCTAGAACATGGTTGTACACAACCTCCATATTGTACAATTAGAAGTTGCCACACACACATATTGTCACAGCTGTTTACAGACACTTACAACAGAAAATGGTTTTTCCTACCACGCTAAGGCCTTGGCCCATGACACATCTATCTATGAAGGAAGGTAGTTTGTTTTGTTCTGTTTTGTAGTTATGAGATCCACCCAACCAGGATGCTTCAGATTGTGTTCTTGCTGTCTTTGGAAAGCTTTCGATGAGGAGGGGTGCATGGGCTTGGTTCCATGACATTTGGACTTGCGGTGCAAAAGTTCTTGAATATTGAATGATTTCTTGACTGTAGCTGAAAATTTCGGAGGAATTGGAATGTGCCTTTGGTGTTGTTGGACAGATCTTGATGAGCAGGATTTAATGGAATTTATTTGGTAAGATTTGGATTCAAAATGTGGGAGATATTGATTTTTAAGTGGTTTCTGCCGCTGAAAATTCAAATAAATTTTTTAAAACCAGGTTTTGGAAGGAAAAATCAGTTGAGGACGTGGTAGCACTTGGGCCAACGGCACAGGCCACACTAGTACATGTGAAGTGAACTTTGTGTCTTTAACCACCTCAATGTAATAAATGCATGATATTTATCATATTTTGACATTAGCGTAATATGAAAATTTTCATTGTCAAAATATGTGTCATATCTATCATAGTTTGGCATTAATGTGATATCAACCCATTTCAATGTAAAGATATGTGTAATATTTTATTGTAGTTTAACAATAGCGTAATATGAAACCATTTCATCGTAAACTATTTTGTTCTTTGACTTTAGCATAATATCAACCATTTCAACATAAAATGTTTTGTATTTTGACTTTAGCATAATATCAACCATTTCAACAAAAAATGTTTCGTATTTTACCTTTAGCATAATATCAACTATTTCAATGTAAAATATGTGTAATATTTTATCGTAGATTAACATTACAGTAATATCAACCAATTTCAACAAAAGAAATCTTAATTTGACTTTGGCATCATATTAAATATTTAATGTAAAACATGTGTAATATTTCATGATAGTTTGACATTAGGGTAATATCAAACCATTTAAACTTAAAATATTTTGTAGTTTGACTTGACCATAATATCAACCCATTTCAACATAAAATGTTTTGTGGTTGGACTTTAGTATAATATCAAGCCATTTGGATGTAAAATAATATGCAATATTTCCCATAGTTTGACATGAGGGTGCCTAATATGTGCCACACTTTGGTTGTAGAAGAAACCATATTTTGTGGTAGGGAGAGAGTTTTACATCATGTTTTTGGCATTTGTATTATAGTTGGCCACAACATGGTCTTTTAGTACAGTTCCAACAACTGAAAAACTACTCAATGCTTTCAGCCATACACTCAATGTCCAGCATTGTACAAGTTTGTTGTACATCCAATACCACTACATACTATATTGCCACAGCTGTTTACAGGCTTAAAGAATTTGTGTTTTGCTAGTTGGGTGGTAGGCTAGGTGAAGTCTGCTTCGCTTGTGTTTCAAATTCATCATTCTGGTCGAGTGGATCATACCTAGAAAGGCAGAAATCAATTGACAACTCAATATTTAAACGATGAATTTAATTTTAATTTTAAAAGTTAAAATGAAGTTATTATATAGTTCAAGTTGTTTCTCTTCATTAGAAATTCTCGATTGGCTGCTGCCTAATGAATTTCTGGCTAGCTTTCATGTGACGGTTTGGAAGGGAAGAAGAACATGCAAAATTCAGTGTGTCTTTTTATGCTAGGTAAGGACCTCGAATGGGGCTGTTATTGGAATTTGAGTCCCATGCTTAGCTCCTACCCTCACATGCGAGACCCTCATTCCCAGAACAGCCTCATTCTTGATTGTTTACCTACACGTAAAGCACCCTGAGAAATTTCTTGGTGTATTTGGTGGGCACCTTGTAATATATGTGATCTTCTGCCTACTCCTTAAGAATAAGTGGAGAACACCTCTAATGCCTACTTAGAGGTGCTCCAACTCTTGAGCATTAGGTGTAAGAACCCTCCTGGGTCTCATGATTGAGATATCTTAAGGTTTATGATCATGTGCGCCTCATGCTTTATGATGGGTGGAACATATAGAGTTGGTGGGCTTCTCACAATACAGGTCCAGATTCAGCTCCTACCTTGTCCTAGGCCTCTGATTTTGAGCAAGTACACCTCCTTGGGGATTTCACATTACACATAAAATGCTCAACAACACATGCATGTTCTGTTTCAAAGAAGAGTCATGTGCTAGGCAGTCATGTTTGGCCAGCTCTCTCGCCAATATAGTGGGAGTTACAAAGTGAGTATGGCAGGAATTACACTTTGTGATTCCCACCATACTAGAAGAAGAGGATTGGAGTGGCTTGTTTCTTTTATGGTCAGTCTGCCAGGGCATTACACTGATAGACCTCTCAAGTTCTGCCCTCGGTTGGTTTGCAGGTGTTATGCCCTGCTGCCAAGGTGTTACCTATCGACATCCTTACCTCCATCTCAATCGAAAGTCAAGCAAAATATGATCACTCTCAAGCAAGTGGAATATAGAGGTGCATTTCTGCCTTTTGATTGTTTTTTGACAAAATTCCTGTTGCTTTTTCCACACAAAAATTGAGAAACTTCTGTTTTACTAGTGTATATTTGACTAATTTTTCTTTCTTTTTTGTGAAAAATTAGCCAAATTTTCAATACCACAAAATTGGGGAAAGAAAACCCAGATTCTGTCTCAGGAATACTGTCAGATTTAGCCATCCATGTGTAGAAGAGAAGGGCTCCAAATGGGTCCCTTTCTATCATCATCTTACAAGATTTTGTTGGTCCATGGACTACACATTCACTTGGGTTTACAACACCTTAATGCTAGAAATAGCTCGGCCATTATGAACAAAAATATGTGAGTTTCAAACACATCCATATAAAATACTTAATAACTCAGAACTTGATTTTAAAAGTTAAAAGTAATTTGAACTTAAAGCACTACAAGTAGTAGGTAAAGGCAAGCAATTGATTTGATATTTTACTTATTTCAAAGAAATCTACTCCATTGTTATGCATCTCATTTGATTTTATTCTTGTTCGATTTGGGTTTGATTGCATTTAAAACCTTCTTATTGTTAAGGAATTACGAATTGTTGCACCATGGTGCTCCATAGTTCCTTTGAGAAATAGGGAAGATCTAGTCCCCATAGGAATGAGATTTGCATCAAAAAAGTGTCATCTAAATAACATACCAATGAATAGACATATAGAATATGTTATGTACATAAGTGACAAGTTAATAAATACAAACATAAAAGCAAGTCTAGACTATGGATGGTTGGTATTGTGGCAAAAATTGAACTATATAACCTACATATAATTGTATTTTTTGTATATGTTACATATATCAACTATTTGGACATGTTTGGTAGACAAAGGATCAGTGCTAATGTTTGAATGGAAGTTCAAATTATATATGTTTTGAAAAAAGTTAACATTTTTAGATGTAGGAAAATGCATACGGTGTATGGAGCATGCTTCCTACATGTAGTGGAAATATGGTTAACAAACTCAATCAACATTATACTTCAATTTGCAACAAGCTTGTGAATGTAAGCTAATAGGCAAAATTTACCTTGCCATTGTACAAACAAGCTAGATTATATATAGTAACATAAATCCTTGTATGCCATAAATGTGAATAGGATTTGAACTTCAATTTGTATACATGTTTTGACCTTTTTTTATTTTTACACTACCTTAGAATTGAATACATATTCATCATTTCCCATAGTTTGGACTATGTGCGGTGCAAGGTGCCATGGGTTGGGAGTTTGGATCATGACAAAATAGATCATAATTTTTTATTTTTAAAAAACCTACCTATGATTTCTACCTTAATAATAGGGTTCCACACCATGCGTAAGTTACACACCCCTACATAGCATGTTGCACACCCCCTACATAGCATGTTACATCCCACTACATACCATGTTAGCCATGCATAACATGTTACATTCTATCTACATACCACGTTACATACCCCTCCATGCTTGTGACATACCCCCACATACCAATTTGCACATGCATAATATGTTACAGAACCTTTGCATACCACGTTACATACCCCTACATACTTGTGACATACCTTGCATAACATGTTACATATTGCTAATACCCCCTAACATCCAAAATATTTTTAGGTTGCAAGAGAAGCACTTATGACTATAGAGATTTTAGATTTGGGCAATGCATTGAAGAAGGAAAATATTGACCAATAATCACTGAATTTGACAACATATTTTATTCCAACATCATTACTCAAAATTATGTTTGACCTTTGTACAAACTACAAATATACATTTAGCCATGACAATATATGTTTATGTACCTAACCCTTATGATAAAGGATTGTAAGTCTACCATTATTAATTACTAGGATGTCTATGGTATTAACCAGTCTAAAGATTTATCGGATTATGAATATCTTAGATGATTAGGTAGATTATTCCCAACCAATCACTAACATGAACTATTTAATCCCACTAGCTTCACCCTTTTGGTAAAGGATGGTAAGTCTACCATTAATAATTATTAGTTATTAGGATGCGTATGGTACTAACTAATTTAGAAATTTCTACCCCTTAAACATTATCCCCCCTTTACTTTGGATTACATGGACTCCTACTCTTTATTGTGTGGGTTGAGGTTCTGAAATTGTGTTATTGCCTATCATCTTAGAAGGAGAACCAACACTTTCAAAGGTTCAATATTCTTCCTCAAGTCTTAGGGATGCCTTTGGTGTTTGGAAGGTGAGCTCTTGGTGGGAAATACCATTTGCATTATTGTCGTCAAAGTTGTTGGATGTGTTCCAAGCACCCTCAATTTTGAATTTATGGAAGGCTTTCTTATATGTTGTTAACTATTGATAGTGAGTTGCCTCATCTGCCAATGGAAGGAAAGCGACAATATTTAGAATGGCATTGAGCTCCCCCTTGAACTCATTCCATTTAGCATTCCTTTTCCTTATCTTCTGCCACTGGTCCCTGCTTCTAACTTCAAAAAGGTATGCACCTTGAAAAGAGTGTTGTACATGGCCAACCTTGGATCTACCATAACTACCTTCAAAGATCAATGCTTTCATTGCATCATTTGGCTTGCTTTACTATTAAATTAAAAAAATAGGAAAAGTTTGGGTTCTAGCCACTTGGAGTCCAATTATTTCAAAAACCTCAAAATTGTTGAGTTTCATGAAAAAACCAATAGTAGTAAAACAAATCATCTATGTATTTGATGTTTTTGAGAACCATGGTTACACATATTAAATAGGTATTTGAATTTTGAGAACTATGGTCATACATCAAACTAGGCATTTTGATTGTGGTGAACACGGTGGTTACATATATCAAAAATTGGGTATTTTGATCATTTTGAGAACTATGGTTATGAACTTTAACCCTTAAATGTCATGGCAAACCAATTTGATCCACTTTTCAATGCATATTTGTCTTTTGTTAATGTTTAAAGGTACATTCACAAAGATAGGAACCATAAGAATTGTAAGCAATGTTTTTGTGTCAAAATTTATATTGATATTGAACTTTTTTTTATATGTTTTGATAATAATGTTTATAATATATCGTGGAAACATGTACAATAATTTGAAATGAATCTAACGAAATTTGAATTCTCAAAAACATTGATTAATCAATGTAACCAATGTTTCACAATGTTTTTATTACTTGAAAAAACTCATAAATGACTCTTAAAGGACTTGAAAATTACATAATTTTCGAGAAACTTTTTAAACACATATTCACATAAGAGTATAATGTAACATATTTTTTAGTCAAAAGGACTTTCTTATGACTTTTTGCAACTCACAAATGGAATATTATTAATATATACCCAAAATCTTTCAAAATAAATAGTCGCCAAAATCCTTACTAAGGGTGCACCCCAAGTTCCTTATTTTGTGAATGTACCCTTAATGGTTAAGGATAACCAACCTTATACCCAAGAAGATTTGGCACAAGAATCTAACACCAATTTTGAACCCTACTCAAACAAAGAGTATGTTTATTCACAATCCTAGTTTACTAAAGATTTGGAACTCATGTGCATTTTGTTTGTTATGAAATAAACAATTGTATGGATTAGAAAACATTAAAGCCCATCATTTCATGTGAATTGTATGATGGAGGTTTGAAAGGTTTAAATAATGTCAATGTTGTAATAAGTCAATAAATTAGAATGCCACAACATTCAAATGGATGAAATTAGGCTACAAGTATGTATCTAGCCTATCTCTTAATGGTTCTGGGTTTGAAATTGGTGAACAATTATATGTTTTGCAAGACATGTAAGACAAGAAGTGTGATAATGGAGATTATGAATTGTGCAATTATGCAATTATGCAAGATGTTAATCATGAACTACATAATTGACATTTATCTTGAATTGTGCAATTGTGGTAGGATAATGCACATTGACATGATTTGCAAAGTTTGTAGAGGAAGACATTAAACATCTCTCAATGAACTTTGTGCAATGCATTTGTTGGTCGACATGGTTAAACCATAAAATCACATGATTTTATAATAAGGTTTGATGAGTTTGACCATTATTTTGCTTATATATAAAATAAAATAATTATTATTCAACATGAAAAACTATGTTGTTGGTTGGTTCTCACATTCTCTTCAAAGTAATGGGTTTGAAAATAATGTGGGACAACAAAACATGTAGAACAAGCAAAACCACTTAGTGTTTTTACATATAACCATGCTAAAAGAATGCAAAAATACAAGCCTAAAAATGCATTAGATAAAGCTTGCTAGGGGGATATTTTGCATTTCATGTCCATATGTTGACAAACAAAAGAAAGATTATATATATATATATACTCATTTAATGTGTGATTTTGCGTGTTTGTAAAATTTCATGTTTGTTGGAGATATTTTGTATTACATGTTTGTAAAAAGATGTTTATATAATCGATTTGATTCACATCATCTCCATATGTTAACAAGGGGTGTGTCACACTATGGCCTTGCCATTTACATTAAAAAGTATCTTAAAGAAAAAAAAGAATTATAAAAACTCAAATATTTCACCATGCAAAAATATAATCTTCAAAAAAATCCTCTAAACGAACCAAAATCCTTCAAGATATCATAACTGTATAAGTAAATCTCAAGTTTGAACACAAGCCAAAATATCATCTTTCAAAAAGTCGTATAAAAATAGACCTACTACCTAGGGGACAAAATCCCTTAAGCTACTATACCTAAACACAATAGCCTTGCCTTGGTAGGGTTTAGGGTTTGTTGGCCTTGGTGGTAGGGAAGGCCAACGAATGAAAAGCATTAGAGTTTAAGATATTAAGTAATATCATCTATTGTGCAATTCTGCACAGAATCACCCAAAAACAAAAAGACAAGCCCACAAAAGACAAGCCCAAAAATGCATCAGACAAAGCTCGTTGTTGAGGATATTTGGAGGGGTGTTTAGAAAATCAGCTTGATCTGCATCATCTCCATGTGTTGACAAGCGAAAAGCATTAGAATTTAAGGTATAAGTAATATCATCTTGTGCCTCCTCCACCCTCACAGACTTCAAAGTTGTGTTGTCGTCATCATCTCTGTAAGTCGTCGTCGTCGTCTCTCTCTCTCTCTCTCGCGCGCGCGCACCTAAAGAAAATCTTCTGACATCTCTTTCTCTGCAACGCATTTTAGCAAAACCCGAGAACCAAAGCAGCAACAGCAGAGAGAGGCAACAGGTAGCAAATAAAGATGGGTGATATCAGATCATGACAACTCACGATCCAATCATTCCTGCCTCGATGTATGGCTCCGTCCCTGCCTTGAATTTAACATTCTAGGACTAAAAGCAATGAAAGAAATGACTCCTACAAAGACCTACAAGCAGGTGTGTTTTGTTTGTTTTCTTTCCTTTTCCAATTTTGTGATTTAGCAAAAGTGGAGCAAAAGTAGAGCAAAAGTGGTGATCGATCATCCATGAGAAGATTTCGCAAGATTTGTCGACAAGGAAATATGAAAGTACTTAAGAAGAAAAATATCGAGCATCTTTTCTTATATTTTGGTTACCTGCTGCAAAGTTTAGAATTGTTTGGGAAAATTTGGCGACTAGAAAACAAACACTAAATTTTGACCAATTTGGAAGAAAAAAAAATGCTGACCACAAAATGCCACCCTCTGTCGCTGCCTTTGCCCATGACATGACAGTGACGAGAGGGAGAGAGAAAAAGACTAGAGATCAGAGACTGACTGACTACTAATTAGCTTTCCTTACGGGAGTTTCATAATTAGAAGCTTTGGGTCTGTCAAAAAACCAGCTGCTACTAGCTACTTAATTACTACCCTCGTAGGTCGTGCAAGCTGCTTCTGCTGCAGCTACAGTGCCTGTGCTACTGCCTGTCATCTATGCTCCAATTGTTTGTTTGTTGAGTAAATTTGTTTATTGTATTTTGGGGTTTTGTTCATGGTGTCCTCGGACAAAGTGCAAGCATCAATCTGTTGTTATTACTTGCCGGGCCTTTGTGTGACCTGGAAAGCCGCTGGCTGGCCACGATTCCGTGGCGATACCACCCACGTCTCCAACGTCGTGGCTGGAGCGTTGATGATGACAGGCTTCATCGCTCTGGCTGGCTGGCGTTTGTGAATTACAACACCAGCTACTTTTGCAACGCCACGCATGAGCTTGCACCGCCACAAACCCCTCCTGCTTCTTCCTCTTCGTCATCGCCCGCGAGCGAGCTCGCGGGGAGGGAGGGCGGTCGACGCCCCCACTTAACGGGAGGGACACTTGGTTCTGGGTTAGGGTTTAGGATTTGGGTATAGGGTTTCAGGTTCGGTTTTAGGGTTTAGGATTAGGGTATTAGGGTACAGGGTTTGGGGTCTTTAGAGTTTAGGTTAGTTCCATTAGGGTATAGAAGACACAAATGGAGTCCTTTACCAAGGGAATAAGAGACAAGGACAGGGCCTCACAGGTCCTTGCCCCTCTTCACTCAGGCTACCCACCTCATTCCTAGGGCTCAAACCTCAAACCCCTCACATGCCTTGGGTGAACCTGCACACCTGGATGTTGGTACCATGGTAGAAATCCCAAAATCCATTTAAATTATTTCAAAATATTACAAATGTCACCCCATGCGTAGACTAAATCAGGGTCTCTGAGTTCAAATCTAATAATTTTTTGGGGGCTTAATATGGCCAAGTAAGAGAGGCCTCACTCAAAAAGGTGAAGGTACCACCAACGTGGGTGCTTGTTCACCCTATGTATGCCACATATCCACTTTTAACCTATTGAGTTAATTAGCCAAAAAAAACTCAAAGTTAATGCAAAGTGCAGCACACAGTGGCCAACAATGATGATGAGGGTTTTTGAACTTAGGATATCCCCATGGAATGAACCACTGAGATTCAGAAGTTCAGAACACTAGGCTACCTGTACTAAACCCTAAACCCTACTAGCCTTGATCTTGATCAAACTCTTTCTTCACAATCCCGGCTTCATAGTTTGAAGAAATGTGGGCCACTTGGGAACCCCCTAAACCCTATCACAAGAAAAATATTTGCCATGCTCAAAAATTCAAATGGGTGAAGTCAACTGAGCAACTTAATAGCAATGTGCACTTAAAGGGTTTGGCATAGTGGACTTGGGAAACATGTAAGTAGGAGGACACTTGGGAATTTGGAAAGGGTGCCTTGTAATTCTTGACGACATAGAATAAGGTCCGCTTGGTAATGAAAAGACATTTGTTTTGGCGGTCATTTCCCACCCCCCCATATCCTTTGTCCAAAGGTTAAACTTTAATTGCACGTGGAACTACATATAATAATGGGCAAGAAAACTAAAATCTAATCACTAAAAAGCTAAGGGTTAGTCCAATGGTCCATATCACAAGCTGAATAGGCAAAACCAAAAGTGAATCTACTAGCATTGTATGACCACCCATCCCACACAAAAATAATTTTTAAAAAATAAAAATAAAAATTGTAGTACTTGAATAAGACACCAAAACCTTTCAATATATGCTTAGAGAAATTAGGGGAGACATGGAATGCACTTGGAATGAAGTTCACCTTAAGTGATGTAGGGTAGGGTCAAGTATAGGAAGAAGACAAAGCTTAAATCAGGCCCCATTCTTCATTTAACTTTTATGGCTAATGGATGGGTGCAAAGCAGTTGGAATTGTTTGTGTTTTTCTGTCTGCATGTATATATGTATATATGTACATGTCTTTGTAAACCCTAAACCCTTTGTGCTGTCCATTCCAAGTGGATAATAAGTCTAATAATACTATAGCACTAGGTACCACTTGTCCAAATCTAGGGTTTAGGGGGTTCCCAAGTGGCCCACATGGGTTTGTCTCCCTTTGGCTATACCCTCATTCCAACAGAATTGTTATTGGTATTTGTTAAAACCTGGGTGCTTTTTTTTTGGGTAGTTTAGTTGCAGGGCGCCTTCCAAGGCGTACCTAATATGTGCTCTGATGCTGCCAATTGTTGTTTTGAGGTGGGCGTTTCATGTTTTGAATGAAACGCCCACCAATGGGGGTTTCCTCCCCATTATACCCAGCGGGTACATGATGTATACCCACTGGGTACCAGCAGAAATTTGTGTTTTATTATTAAAAAAAAGAACAGCTAGTTTTTACATTGTGTAAGTCAGGGGGATGGGCTTTAGGGAATTGGGCCTGTGTTTGGCTTTGGCTCATGGGGCCCTTATTCGGGTAAAGCCCTCAAAGAAGAGCCCACCTTTGAGGGTGAAGTGGGTTTGGAGGGTTTGTTTTTTCAATTTTGTGATGTAACCACACATCATCATCCACAAGAGGAATTTAGCCAAATTTGGCTACAGGACAGAGAGGCCTGTAGAACCTTCTAAGAATTGTGCTATATTACGGGGACCTGCTCAAAACCTATTTTCTTAAATATGGCAATTTCAGATCTTTTTCTTATGCCAACTTTGGCGCATTCTTTCCCACAAGAATCCTTTGTATGTGTGTAGTAGCACGGGATGAAAGATGAAATTCCAGTGTAGCAGCAGCACCTGAAAATTCCAATCATCCAGGCAGGTTATCAACCAGTTTCTTGAAAACTCAGAAACCAGCTGATAGGTTATTGATACCCGGCCCCTACCGGGTACCCAGGTCAAACCTCAATGGGTAACCAACCAACACAAGTTTTTAGCGTCCTACTATACACTTAAGGGGTGCAGTGGCCCACTTCCAACTTAAGTGGGGCTGAAGGCCAGTTACTTAATTTAATTACATTTTTACCCTGGTAACTAAATGGGCGCAACGCACCAGGCCATTAGTGAGGTTTGATTAGGGGTAATTGATTTTTAAAAACTTGTTTTAAAAGCTTTAAAAATGGAATATATAAATAGTGCGGTTCCAGGTAATAATGATGAGTTTATATAACCGGGGTGGGCTCAGCAACCGGCGGCACCGGTCCAGTAAGCCAAGCCCGGGTGTCAATCTGTCTTATGCGGCCCACCCGTTGGCACGCGCCGGGTGCAGGACGGGACGGCGCTTAGCTGTCGCCAACCAGGCGTAACTAATTACGCTCCTAAACTTATTCCCCCCCCCCCCCCCCCCCCCCCCCCCCCCCCCCCCCCCCGCCCCTTTTCCTATCTATAACACGCACGAAGTTCTTAACT